>Ga0157364_1000136_pt1 | contig 34980 bp, 35 predicted proteins | sample AttsexASBM2_FD_111476 | JGI IMG/M metagenome (GOLD analysis project Ga0157364, IMG submission 111476) | Fungus gardens microbial communities from leaf cutter ant in Ribeirão Preto, State of São Paulo, Brazil - Atta sexdens ASBM2 | ecosystem: Host-associated > Fungi > Mycelium > Unclassified ...
ACTGAAAAGGAGCTTGCAGAACAGCTTGGCGTTACGCAGCAAGCTATTTCCGTACGATTACATACGAATAAAGATTGAATTTTACAAAAAAAAGCTCAGAACTTTTTTGTACACCTAATACATGGCTGAATGTAGAAAAATAATCTTTAATTTAGTAAAAAAAAATTGAAAATTTAAGAAAATTACGAGGGCATTTTATTAAACAAAAAAATAAAAAATTTTTTTTCTTTGTATCTTTAAAGTACTCTTGAAACCAACTTTTTGTTTAAAAAATTTTTTTCTATGTTTTATGTTTCCGACGATATTCGACTCGAAAGAAAAATATTTTTTTTTTCAAAGAGGTGTTTCACTTAAATATGAATTAGCGCACGTATAAAAAAATACGTATCTCTTAGATTTTCGTGTTTTCATATTTCATGGAGAATCAAATCAGTTTCGGACAATAAAACTTCCCTTGTTAATAGGGCATAAGTCAAGCATTTCGTAATAAGGCATACCTGAAATCTCCCTTAGGCCCACATTAAGGGTTCCTGAACAGGGCATACCGCAATACTTTCTGTTCAGAGCCACATGATACGTCAGTATTGATCGATCCAATTTTCTACTCGGGTAGTGTAAAATTAAACATTAATAGTATAAAATTAAACGCTAGTAGTATAAAATTAAACACTTTTAACGTAAACGTTAAAATATTATAATTGTAAGCATGTTATCAACGATGGTAAATCTAACAAATGCTCACTAACATCTTGTGAAGCAATGACTATATTATTGACGGTCTTTTCATCGAATGATTCTAATTATTAAACTACAAAAGTAAATAAATGTAAGCACTCAAAGTTAAATAGATATTAAAAAACATTGTGATTAAATTGAAAACATCAAAGATACATATTTTGTTAATTAATGCATGTATCACTAATCGATACTAAAATATTTGTTTATCTTTATTGTTACGTCCAGCGGATTCCCACGACTCTTTTCGTTCGTAGAGATCTGGAATTCGTTGAAATAAAAAGACAGCTGCGAATGACGCATAAATTGAGCGTTATAGCCTAGAGAAGACTAAAAATTTTCTTTTCTCAAACTAAAAATAAAACAAAGAATCCAGTATTTCCTCGTAAATATCATTCTGAGATAAATTAAAAATCACATGTGCACGTGCGCGGGACCAAAAGGATACCAAGTTTGTGCCCCTCGGTCACTGCGGCTAAAATAATAATATAACATTGGAAGCGTAAAATCGGTGCCAAGGTACTTTTTAACGGTCAAGCCGCGGACGATTCTCACGAGTCCGTGATTATAAAATCTAAGAAGCGACACTCAAGGATAGATTCTGGGTGGTTTCATGCCGATGCACGTGCATGCTGCACGTGCGCTTTCTTGACGCACTGCACGAGCGTTTTTCCATAAATTTTAAAATCATAAAATTTAGAACACTTTTCCACACTATAGACTCCGATCAACATCTTTTCCTCCCCCAAGATCTTGATCAATCCGAGAGCAAAGAAAAATCCTATTATTAGTTAACGAAATCTATTCCGCCAATCCAAATTGGAGTAATCAGAAACGATTAGTATAAAAATCGCGGTTCCACGGCCCTCAGGGTGATTTTTCTCTGAGTTTTGGGAATATAGTTGTCGGGACCTTTGGAAAAGATTTCATTCTTGGAGCCCTTTTTCTCCAGAGTCAGTGCAAAACCAAACTATCAACTTAAGACCACGACATTGATCGGGGAATTTGACGAAACGGACCTGGCATCCCACAGTCGACGGCATCCTTTCCGATGATCTCTCTGGCATCATTCATCGTTATCGTCAAGTAGTAAGTTTTGATTTCGCTGCAGAATACTGGATGGTACTTTCCTCTTCTTGTGTGATCCCTCTTTAAAGACGACAAATTTTTAGTGCGTTCACGCAATTCTTCCGCCCCTCATCACCGTCACATAGTGGGAACTAACAATACGCGCCGACTCACTGCTCGTGTCCGCTCTAACACCGTGGAAAAGTCTAGAGAACAATCTCCGTTAATTCAGGCATCGGTCCAAGAACTCTGATCATTCAGCCTCCAATCTCGACTCTCTATCACCGCTATTAAAAATTTCTTATTCTCTCTGATTTTCCCCAGACTTTTTTGATGACTTCTTCCCGTTCAGTCCTCCCCCTGTTTTACATCTGATATCACCATCTCCGATTGAGGAATTTCCCGTCTCGCATATTACCCCCTCAATTCCTCCTGTTCAACCTGACGCTTATTCTCCCGCTGGTCATTTTCCTCTCTTCTTTCATAACGCCCTTCAGTTGTTGGAATACATGTCTTACTTTATCCCTTCCACGAATGATAGTCAGCATCGTAGGATTCATTTGCCTATTTTTAGTCCTCATACCATTTCCCTCATTCCCATCGATTCTCTTTCCTTCCAACCACATGATCCTACACAATTTTAATTTCCCCCACCTCCTTCCAAATCCTCCTCACACAAAATAACATCAATATTACACGTAACTCTCTCTCCACACACACACACACACACACACACACACACACACACACACACACACACACACACACACACACACACACACACACACACACAAAAATACGTACGACTATATACTTCAGAATAGAGAAAACTAAAGACTTGTATCTTTATACTTAAGAAAAATGTATTACTAAATATTTCTTTCATTATATTATTATTAAATTTAACTCTCGTTGTTGATTTGAAAAACTTCTTCTTTTATTTATTGTAAGCTCTCCCGCGGTTGCACTTCGCCTTCTCCTCGCTTGGATTAAGTTCCATGACCGAAAGCCAGGGCATACGGACGTACAGGCATTAAAGTGCGCCCTCCCATGTCACACTGATCCAGTTTGGACCCTTTAAATTAAAAATACGTCCGACTCATGTGTCCGTTTAGCAAAGCACGAGTTGTAGTTTCCACTTCGTCTTCCATTCGACTCCCAGCTCGGATCCTCGGCTTAAGATCCTCAAGACGAAACGAAGTGCCTTCCGATTTGCGTCGGTCTTCCCTACGGCTCCCTTGCGGTCCGGAGTCTGGATACGATCAACTCGGTCTAATAATTCAGTTCCTTTTGCATTCACCTTCTCAGCTCCGTGCATGCGGAGCTTGGACGTAACATTATTACTGACATTCCAAACACATATGATATAAAACAATAAAAACGTTTCTATTTTTAAAGAAATGTAATTTATAAATATCAATCATTAATTATTAAATTAAAAAAAGAATGATATCAATATCACAACATTATAATCTTTCAGAATTTAAAAAATATATGAACATGAGTTCCTAATGTATGAATTGTCTTGCTTAAGTTAATAATAAGGACACTTATTTTGTACCCATTTATGAGCCGGTACAGTTCCTAATCTAAGACGGCAGTATATTTTCATAAATTAAATTATTTGACTCTAATGTCTTAATCAAATTAATAAAACATATTGAGTACAAATAATGGCGATCTATAGATACGATTAAAAATAATTCAAATTAAATATAAGATTATTTAACTGTGTGTCAGTAATAAAGACGTTTCTATGTCTACGACGTGTTAATAAATAGGGACGTTGTATCTCATTCTATCAATGATATGAATCAACATACGTCACACATTGAGACAATTTCAAATACATGTGTCATTAAATGGTACAAAAACAACATTTATAAAAATGTATAAATGTATAAATAAATAAATTCAAAATTCTTCAATTTCATGCAAAAATAATGGATTTCTTTTTACTACACCTAATATTAATGTGGATAATATTTGTAGTTTGTTCGGGACACACACATACATGCTTTATCTATACGAATAAATTTATCCTTTAGAATTAATACTATATTTATTGAAATATTTTATAGTTTTATCATAAAAAATTGCTTTTGAAAAGCACATATCACTAGAAATGTGATTTGTAGAAAAATTAAAGTTAGTGAAATATATGTATATAAATAGTTTTCATTTTAGAGTCTTCGTAAAAAATTTATCCAAATACATTACATTGCTGGAACATTTTGTTACAATATAATAAAAAGCAAACATCTTGATATTGTTGGAATTTTGACAGCAATCATTCTGCATCAACAATGATTCTGCAACATTTCGCAACCATGCAATATTGCAATATTTCAGTGAAATCATTCTGCAATGTTTTGCAAAATTAATATTTCAATAAATCGTTTTCAGCAGTTTAATTGCTTATCTGATAATGATGCATTGATTGTATCCAAACTCAATATTATATAATCTTTTGATTTCATATTTAAAAAAAAATATAAAACTTAGCTAATGAAATAGCTGACAAATAATAGATCAATAAATTTTTTATTGAAGTATAAAATGAATTATATTAATTATTATATCATAAAAAATGGCTGTTAAACTAAAAAACTATACTACATAAATATTATAAAAACTTATATTTTTATATTATTATTGTAACAATTAAAGAATTACAGTTTTGCAATGTTGTGGAATATTACTGACAAGCATATTACTGACATTTTACAGGCATATTGTTAATTTACATTTCTGTAATATCTCTGTAATATTACATTGCAATCTGTAATATTGCAACATTGTAGTAATATTGCTTCAATCTTTTGCTGCATAAGTAGTAACCCGAAAAAAATGTTTTAATATGCCTGAATGTCTCTAAATTAGAAGATATATTTATGTTTTAAATAATGCGTTTTATTATTGCTGTTGCATTAAAAAATTTATAATTTATTAAGAAAAACATTAGAAACAATATAATATGTAATAACACCATACAGCATAGAAAGATTGCAAAATGATTGCAGATATATCTTACTGTAATGTTAATATTACAAATTGATTGCTCATTATATTTGCAACATTGTCATAGCATCATAAAAATGTCCTTCAGCAAGATTGTTGTAATGTCGTAGTAATGTTGCAGCGCAATGTATTTGCAGATACAAATACTAAAATACTAAAATAAAAACTCTTTTATTATTACTCAATATAATTTGAAATATAATTTAAGATATAGATAAAAAATACAGAAAAAGAACTAATCAATATATATTTTATATTATATATAATATTATAAACAATATATTATAGGATATAATATATTATAGGAGCGTATATGTGATAACATAAACTATAGAAATCAAAGCATTAATCGGTCTAACTGAATCTTAATGCTTGTATGATTCGTGAATTTATATACTACGTAGTCTCTAGAAGCGCTAACTCTACTAAACTACCGCAATAATATCACGAGTTAAATTGATTAGTAATTTAACAAATTTTTTATGCTTATTTGCATCTTCGAAACGATCTTAATAATGTTGAATGACATATTAAAATCTGTAAATAATTCATTGTTATTGCGAAAAATATTACTTCAGCCGGAAGTCGAACCCGGATCTCTTGCATCCCATGCGAGTGGGATCTTTAGATTAACCTTAGACTACCGAGGCCTTATTGCGTATTCTTCGCAATAATTGGCATATGAAGGAATCGCTTTTTAGACGATGTAAATAAACAATATAATATATTATAGGATCATATATGTGATAATACAAACTATGGAAATCAAAGCCTTGAATGGTTTAGCTGGATCTTAATGCTTGTATGATTCTTATGTGAATATTACTAATATTAATTAATAATATTATATATAATTTTATATACAATTTTATATAATTATTATATTTTATACTTAATTGCAAATTTTTTATGCAAGTATATATATTTTAAAGTTTACATATATATATTTTAAAGTTTACATATATACTTTTTCGCAAATATACATATATTTCACATTTTATGCAGGTACGCCTATTTTCCCATATAGTATTATTGCGGAAAATTTTCAGAAATGTTTCAACTTTTCGCATCTTATGTGCAACAGTTTTGAAAGAATTCTGCAATAAGAAATATGAAATATTTTATTGTCATATGAAATATTTTAACAGAAGAAGTTCTAAAATCTATCATATGCAATAAATAGAAAAATATATTTAAATAGAACAAAAAAACATCATGATGTTAAAATTAAAAATATTTATTAAAAGTCATTTTTTTGGTCATGATTCAGTTTAATATCATTTTAATGTTATTGTGACTATTTTTAAGATATATTAGATCTACAGTTCTTGCAAAGAAAATTAAATTTAAAAGTATATTTAATATTTATACTTCAAATAAACTACACACATAAAAAAAAAGAAAAGTGTATGAATAAGATTATATTTTTGTTTAATAACACATTTTTGTTAAAATTAATAAGAATAAAGGATTCTTAATATCAATAAACAAAATAAAGGACATATAAGAATCTAAAATACAAATTATATGTTAAGAAAAATCGAGATGTTACAAAATAAAAATTATTATATTCTAATTGATTCTAATTATAATAAAAAAATAGTATTGTCATCTAAATAGACAATATTAAGTATACGTATGGAATTCATTGTATATGTCGAGAAATCAGTTGAAAGTTTTTTTACAGAGGAAATTGCTCGCCAAAGACCGATTGAATATTTCTTTATACAAATATACATTTTTAAGTTTACTTAATATTTTTCTTAATTTTTCTATATTTTTTCTTTATTTTTCAATATATTTACAATTTATTTTTATTAATTTTCATAAAATTTAAATTATTTCATTGCAATATTGAGTTTATTCGCGTCGCATGCTCTAATATACTCTAATATGTTCCTACAATAGCACTTACTCACTTCAATGAATTCGTTGGATTGTGATGCAAATAAATCTAGCAAGTTTTGTGAGGAATTTTGACAGAGTGAAAAAAGAATGAAAAGAGAAAGAAGTTTAGATAATCGCGGCTAGGTAACTTACTTATTCACGCATGCGCACTCCATTTTGGCCAACATTAACATCAAAGATACCGACAAAAAATTGCGTTACTGTATATGCTGTGATTTGGCGGAGGACTGGGCGAATTTGGCTTTTCATAAATTAATAATTTGTTAACCATTGCAACAATTGTAAAATGATAGAGAACTTTTCTTCTCAGTTTAGTCCATTCTGCTCCTGTACGAAAGACACTAATTATCACTAATTTCCAAACACCCTATAAAACATCTTAATTGCGAAAAACTTTTGTATATGAAAGATTTGTTCTGCTTTTATTACAAAAAATTTTTGTATATAAATAATAATATTGTATGGAAACTGCAGATATAATTTTTTAGTAGTGATTATATATATATGTGTGTGTTTATACATATATGTTACGTATAAATATATAATAATATAATTAATTAATCAAAATAGTTGGCGGTATAATTATTATTTTTCGGAAATAAGTTTATTTAAACAAAAAAATCTGTGAACAGATCACAAAACTTTTAATAATTTTAAGTAGTTCTAGAAATGATATTTAAATATGTTTAATTGATATTTAATATTTAAATTTATTATATCGATATAATATATTTAAATATTATTTAAGTATCACCCAAATATACTTAATATATATTATTTTTGTAATACTAGAAGTAGCTGAAATCTTTTGGGTAATATTTCAAAAATATTGCAGATTATACTTTCTGTAACATTACAGCAATCTTTCAATAAGCTTTCATGTGCAAAAATCACGGACATTTTGTTATTCCAAAGCTGTCTTAGAAATGTTGCAGACATATTTTGCAATTTTTATGAAACGTTTCACTTTTCAGTTGAAATATTTCTGAGATATTTCTGAAAACTTTCGGCTGTATGGGTTGTACATATTATTAACTGATGAAATACAAATAATAAAAAACTCCATGCATTTCATTTCATTTTCTTTGCAATATTCAATAAATTTTTTAAAACTAAATATTTCAAAAAATTATAATAATTGATTATAAAGTTCAAAAATCTTGTCGCGCTGCGACGATGACAAAATATTTTCAACGAACACTATAAATTCTTAAATTAATGGAAATAATTAACAATCGTACAACGTGTAATTGATGTATATACAGTCCATTACTGAAAACCTAAAATATTTTTAATCTCTGTAACAATTTGTAAAATTTGCGCCATAATATGTATTATATATTACATTTCCTAATACTTATAATGTTGCATATTATAGCGCAATTTGCAATATTGCAACGTTTCTACTGCAAAGTTTCTGTGCTGTATGGGAACATTTAATACAAAGGTGTCAAAAACCATCGTGTTTATTGAGGGCTAATATGTTGTATTAAATTTTTTTTTAATAATTCACAAAATATTCATGCAATACAAACAAAAATTAGTTAAAAAATAAGAAAGAAAATAAAAACTTTTTTAGTTACAAAATCGTGTACACACGATGGGTCATTTGTGAAAATGAAAAGTGAACTCACCATAAAACTTGTTTGAAATGTCAAATTTTTTTTAGGAATAGAAGAGAGATTGACATTTGAGCAGGTATTTTTTATAATATTTCGAAGAAAAGGAATGCGCAAGACAAATGATCCAAAGATGTTGTGTGTATTAAGGATTAAAAAGTAATAAAAGCAAAGTTATAATAATTAATAGTTAAATAATAATTAGCTTTTTTTATTACTTCTACGAATATATGTCAAGATGTTATTAGAGATGCGGAATGACGAAAAATATCAATGCGCAGTATTGCAGTGCGTACCAAATGGATCAATACGAAAATGCGCGCATATCGGTTTTCCTCGGTCGTCTTCGTAGTTTGCGATGAGTTGGGGATGATTCCAGTCGTGAGCTCGTCCAGCATGTTCATTCCGAAGAATTATCGAAGATATTATTGCTCAAGATAATTCTTTTCATCGATTCGCGTTCTATTAAAACAGTTATCTTTACTTAGAATCTTTACTTTTATTGTCAGAAATAGAGTTTAATTGCGATGCAATGCAACCCAAGATGTGTGAGAATGTGAGCCTGCTCAGTTGAATAAACATGATGGGGACGAGATACGCATCATGTAATTACATAATGTTTATTATATATTATTTTCTGTCTGTTAAAGAAAGAAATAAATCTTTGTTGTAATATTTTATAGAGATATATTATTTTAAATAATAAATAATAAGTATCTCTTAATTAATTTTAACAAATTGATATAATTTTTAAATATAAATAAACAATTTTTAGAAATTTTTAAATATTTTATAAAATTATTAAATTTTGCAGATAGTCTAAAGCTTGCTAGTCTACATGACGCTTATCAACGATTACTTTATGGAACTCAGCCGATACCTTCTGGTTTTGACGTCGCAAATATATTGAAATATTTTTCTCAAACCTTGCTATGTAAGTAATTGATGTACAAATGAATAACAATTTGTGTTATTTACTTTTAGTAATTATAGATTACAATTTGCTTATAATCGATCAATAAGTCTTTCCTTTCTCGGAATGTTCTTATTAAGCTCTCTCTCTCTTTCTCTCTTTCTCTCTCTCTCTCTCTCTCTCTCTCTCTCTCTCTCTCTCTTTCTCTTTTTCTCTCCTTTATATTATGAGAATATTTATGTTCTCGTTTTTCAACATAATCGCTTAAATAATCTAAATAAAATATAGCAATAAATATTTTCAGGCCTGTTAAAAGAATCATCCGTTTCGCCGTTCGATATGATCAAATTGCAACAGCTCGATGGAGAACGAATGGCTTTGTTCCCAAATTTGGATTACAAGCAGCTTTATAATGCGTTGACGCAGATGATCGACGTTACACCGTTGATCCATGTTGGCTTGCCAGGTTTGTTTTCTTCATCTTTCGACATTATTAAATATGTTATTACGTAAAATGGAAAATTAGAAGTGTTATTTATACTTGACTCTAATAAAGTTTAAAAAAAATTTCATTACTTTTTTTAACAATTATCGAGAAAATAGCATGTTATAAAACTTAATTTTATATATCTTCTTTATGTGGTATAAATAAAAATATAAATTTTAATGTTACTTTCAATAATATGGATTACAATTTGTTTATAAACCAGTAAATTTTCTCTCGAAATATTCTTGTCAAGGATCCTTAATTCTATGCATATAATAAATATAATTTACATTTATTTTTTAGCATTCGGGAAAGCCTTACTACAATGTCTAGCATGCATGCTGTTATTCTTGGATCACGATCTAATCGACAATTTATCGTATTTAACTGCCAGTACGATATCAGTACTTCCCGTGGAGCTGCATGAAGAAATTGTCAATTATCTCTGTTTTTACATTTTACCATTTGCCATCAGTGAGTTTTTCCATTACATTTATATTTGTATCGGTATTATTCGAACTTGTGTATATTATATGATAAGCACACATTCTCGTCTTTCTAAGAGAGAATAACAGCTGCCGGGAGGGAATGTGAGTGTGGAAAGAAAATATTAGTATTTTACCGATAGGAGCTTTTCCGTTAGATGAAAAATTGGCTTGCCGACTAAAAAAACCAATTGATAAAGCGTAGAATAGTGCGCATTTTATTAATAATTAATTTAAACATAAGCTTTAATTATCTACATGTACAGATACATGTATAAGCAGATTTAATAATTTTATTTTTATGAGATGACGTTATCCAGATTAGCTTGCAGTTACATGTACATTATTATTAAGATTTTATTATTATTGTAGTACTTGAAAGCTAATGGTAGAAGAACAAAAAATTTTTAAAGATTTTTATTACAAACTTTAATTTTCAGCAAGGAAACCTGAAATTGGAGACGAAAGTGCCGCTAGTCAATCAGTGGCCGCTGTTATAATGATGGTGTTTCAGTATTCCAATAATCCAGGTATCATATATAATATAACGTATGTCATAGGGAAAAGTATAAAATTAATACAATTTAATTCAAAATTATATTAAATAAGATAATTTATGCTAGAACTTTTATACGCTTTTCTAAAATCTTGTATTATTATGAAAATGTATATATACCCGAGTAGGGTCCTCCTCAAGTCCACGTATGGCTTGCTCTACTTTAGCCTTAATAGGTCTCTAATGCTATATGTAATACTACGTATCAAATGGCCCTGATCAAGGAGTATAGGATATGCCCTAGTTGAGAATTTCTCACTTGGGCATGATCAGGAAGTGATAAGATATGCCTTAGTCTTTCTCTATTGATTAGAGACCGATCAAATGTACGTAGGATTCGTACGTGCCGCGGCGATCACGGCGTTGGAGCGAGTAGCATTATAGAAAGAGAAGCAGGTAAAAGCATGCGAACAAACCTATAATCTTCCAAATAAGTTAAAATTGATTAAAATCTCGAAATGGGAATTCTTTTAAAAATTAAAAGTTCTATTTTTACATATCTATACAATTCTACATATCTTAATTAATACGTGAAAGATCTCTCTCGAACATGATTCTAGGATTGTTCTATAAATTCTGTTGTTAAAAAATGGTTTTACTCTTTGTGTGAAAAAAATCAAAAATATGCATCATGCCTCTTCTTTTTGTGTAAAGAAACTTTATTAGAATTATATAATTATTAAAGATGTGTTAGGACTTTCACAATTAGCTTTAACAACACTTTCAACTTTATCCTCAATAAATACATTGTTTAGTTCTGTAAACTCAGACGTGAATGAATGTTTAATATCTTCATCTGTACTTTTCTTTCTAAATTATTCTCATTCTCCTTTCCAGCTCTTAGAACATTTTTATTTATTGTACAATAAATGAATAATAGTCCTAATGTTCATTTATAAAATCTCTTGTTCTGCTAACTTCGGCAGAATTGCATCATTTATAAAAAAAAAATAGACATTTAGTTTTTGTATACAGGATGTCCTATTTTATATTTGATATTTTATATATGGTAATCAAATATTTGGAAATCACGAAGTTTTAGAAAAAAATATTTCAGACTCACAAACGTTTTATGACTCCAAGAAGACATGAGACTTTGGATGAAGTTATACAGAAGAAGAGATTGAACATTCATTAATTCACGTCTGAGTCAACAAAACTAAACAACATATTTATCGAGAAGTTGAAAACATTGTTGAAGATAATTATAAAAACTCTAACGATGAAATTATTAATTACTGTGAAATATAAATAATCTCGATCAATAATCTCTATCAAGTGATAATGAAGAATTTAACGAAATTATGCAACTTCGAGAGTATGGAGATAATAAAGATCAGTGTAAGATCACTTTAAATTTTTTAAATGGAACTCTTTATATTTTTTATTGCATTCTTGTAGCTTATCTCAAGAGTTTTTCAAAATATATAATAAAATATTTTTTTAGTTATAAGGCTTAAAAGTTACAATATCGCCACAAAACTTTTGTTGTGACTGAAATATTTTTCTGTAAGACTCCGCGATTTTTCGAATATTTGACTGTCAAATATAAAATGGAATATTCTATATATTCAAATAATTCTTTTTTCTTACGTATGTATGAATAGGTATCTGTATAATGAATTCTCAAGAATAAATATGTAAAAAAATGCTAAACAATATAGGGAAGAGTTGCCGAACTTACTGGTCACCTAAATCGTACCTCATCAATATTTTATATTATTACTTAATATAGGCAACAATTAGTAACAATAATATAAATTATATGAATGAGAATTACATAATATAAATTACATTGATGTAATGGGAGAGTAATAGAAGCATAAAAGAAACTTCTAGAAGACGAAAATTGGGACAATGAAACGTTAAAAAAGCATTTTACGCTTCTTTTATATTTTGATGTTTTAATTCCGTTTAATAGTAATAAAAAAATAGATTAAGTGGAACGCATTCAACAATTCTCTCTTATTTGTACAATAAAGTATATCATTAAAAGAGCTGACATTTTCATTTTTATTTAAATTTTTAATATCAATGTTTTCATTGATATTAATTAGATCAAAAATTACATTTTCACTGATGCATACTTGCAATATATAAGGAATTCCTTCGCATCAATTCTGCGACGAACTTTCCGATTTCTCTCACTCTACATCGTGTTAAGTCTTGCTTTCTCTTTTTGCTACTTTCCATGAGAAATGAAAGAATGAACCTAAACCGAAGATGAATGAACCTGAAGAATGAACCTGAATCGAGAATGAACCTAGCCTTATAATTTATTGATTAATTTTTTGATAAAGAAAATAACAAAACAGAGCACATAAGATATGTATTTTAGTTTGATCTGGCGTAAATCCGATTTTCATTTTCAGAAGCTATTCCTTAGTAAGGCCTAAGTCAGATTTTTCTTAGTAGGGCATATCTGCGTGTTCCCTGCTCAGGTACAAGTCAGTACATCTTAATAGAGCGCAATTCAGGAATTACTTAGTAGGGCATAAGTCAGACATTCTTTAATAGGGCATGCCTGCGCGTTCTCTGCTCAAGCGCAAGTTGACATATCTTAATATAGTGCAATTTAAGTATTATTTTTTTTAGTATTATTATTTTTAGTAAGGCATAAGTCAAGCATTCCCTAATAAGGCATGTCTGCGCGTTTCCTGCTCAGGCGCAAGTCGGGCATACATTGATAAGGCGCAATTCAGATATTGCTTAGTAGGGCACAAGTCAGGCATATCTTTGTAGGGCGTGCCTATTCATTTCCCGGGAGATCCAAGTCAAGTATATTTTGAATTCTTCCTTATCAAGTCTATATCAGGGATTCCTGAATAGGGCATACTGCAATGCTTTCTGTTCAGAGCCATATACGTTAGATTAACCGAATCGTATTTTTTACTCGGGTATGTGTATTCATGCGAATACAAATGTAAATTTGTAGACGTATGCGTCGAAATAGAATAAAATTACGAAAGAGAACATTTTTTCTTTTCAGCGCATCATTGTCAATTGCTGGAGTGTTTAATGGCTCTGAAGCCAGGAGTAGTGAAAGACATTCTTTGCGTTATCGCTTACGGCACTGCATCAGCAAGAGCATCAGCTGCAAAATTACTGTTTTACTACTGGCCTTCATTTAATCCAAATTTATTCGATCGCCGTGCGGTGTTAGTAAAATTTGCTAGTAGGTATTAAACCTAAAATTATAATAATTATATAAGAAAAATATAAAGTACACTCTGGTGAAAAAATTTCGCTGAAATTATCCACGTTTTGGAACATTTCAGGGAAATTGTTGAAAATTTGTTGAAATTTCTCTGAAAGTAAATTTTTCAAGTTAACATACTAAAAAATCACTGAAATTAAACTGAAATTTCTCTGAAATTTTTGCTGGAATTTCTCTGAAATTTTGCTGAAAAAAAAATTTTCAGTTAAAAATCGTTGAAATTAAACTGCAATTTTTTTGAAATGCTGAAATTTTGCTGAAAAGTGTTTCAAAACGTGAAATGATTTCACGAAATTGAAATTTTTCTATCAAGGCATTATGTATTGCAGAATCATCATATTAAAGCTTATTCTTTGATACAAATCATATAAGTTGTTAAATTTTATTTTATTAAGCTTTGTGACATGCGTTTTGCGTTAACGGTCAGTTCATTGTACAAAAAATATATTATGCATTAAATATATCAATATATGTTTAATATTAGGCAAGAGATAATAAATAAATTCCAAGAATCATACAACAATCTATGTCATATAAAACTGTGTTATCTGCGTTCCAGATGATTTCACCCCATTCGTATGTCAACGAGATAGCTGTCCGAATGCCGGCAATGCGGAAGCTGCAAAAGTCTGTTACAATCATGACATTTCCATCACATACGCTGTTGAATCTCCGCCTCCTCTTTATCTCTGCATCGAATGCGCGAATGAGATTCATCGAGAACATCCAAATCAAATGTTTTACGACATTTTGCATCCAATGCAACAGGTGTCCATGGTTTGCGAAAACAAGGTGAACATGTTGACTTTGAGAGAATTCAAATTTGTTGTACATAATATACAGTGTCGCTCAAATATTGAAAATTTTAAATTTATCTAATATTTATATTCCGTTTTTGATCAGAACTGTAGAGGGACGGATAAATCAGCTATCAGTGTTTGCTTTTCGACAGAATGCGCAAGTTACAATGGAAATCATCCTATACGATATTGTCAACAATGTCATAGTATTCGTCATAACAATCGTCGTGGCGGTGATCACGTTTATCACATGGCGCTTCCGCACATTTCGCAGCTGGAGCCGCAAGCGCAAACTTATATGGTTCAAGCGATTGTCAGGCAAGCTGTAACCGTAATCATAAGTGATAATGCAAGCTCAGCTAGACATGATATTTTTGTTTTACAGTCTGCTCAGAGAAGCTGAACCGATAAGTATCGATAGCAATCGGGACACGACAGATATAAATGCTAGTACTAGCAATAAGGGTGGCATAGGATTCGTAGGAAGTAGCAGTGGCGCAAGTAGCGGTGCTGGCGGTATCGGGAGTACGTTCGGTCATTGCGACCCTACGAGCTTAGAGGAACGACAGCTCCTCGGCAGATATGGCGTATGGCTGCTAGTGGGACTTTGTACCCCTAACGAAGATACCCCGGTTGAAATACTGGGCCGTTTATTATCAATGTTATTTCATTGGTTTCATGTCACTGCCTACTGTTTCGATGGTATTGAAAAAAGACTTATACACCTTATCTTTTCTGTTGGTAATTTAACACTTTGCATATATACACTTTACTCAAGTAGACGTAGAGAGCCAGACGTAGGTAGTAGCGTGGTATGTCGGCTAAATATGTTGCCAAGATGTACAAGATGTAAGCATCCTCTGTATACACACTGTACATGTAAAATATATGTTGTTAGCCTTCATGTTTGTCTCAAGAAAAACATTATGTCGATGTTTGAATATATTTGTTTCTGAAATTATAAACCAAAATACACCTGAAATATTTAGCCGAATTTAATATATTCCGTCGTATGAATTAAACAAAAATATTCGAGATTTCATCATTGATAAAAATTGCATGCATGTATCAAAGATATCAGCACACAACTCGACACATATTTGAAATTTGCACTTAAATGTCGAATACTTTGAAAAATGTAGCCTCGCATTATTGCATGCCAAAGTTCGGGATAACAATAAATGTCAAATCTGTTCATGTGTTCCAATCGTGTTATATGTCGTTAGATTAATAGTTTAACGATCAATCATAATAGCATTCCTATATCAATTTTAATACTTTTGTCTTTTTATAATCAATTTCTCAATCATTTCAGGGCAGGCAGAAAGCGCGCTTGAAAAGTTAAAAACAGAGTACGTTTGCGACTGGCTCTCAGAAGTTATGAAAACGCACTATGAAGTATTCATTTCCTGTCTTTTACCACATCCTGCGGACTACGTCAGGGTCGGAGGTCATTGGTAAAGCAGAGATTTGCATTTTTTAATAAAATCTTTACATAATATATATAATTTTGATTATATATACGAAATTTACGTAAATATTACAATGAACGACATTATTGTAATATTTACGCTTGCGATTAAATCACGTTGACAAAATTAATATTAGTTATTGTTCTGCCAAAAGGGAAACCTTGGCTTCTCGGACATCGCATTTAAAAGACGGTTTGCATCGGCTGTTTTGTCTAGTACCGTACGAAGTGATAACGCCTGACGTATGGGATTACGTGATGCCGCATTGGATGGAAGCAGTGGTAAATGACGTTCCAGAAAATGAACTTCAGGAGCTAAAGATAATATTGAGGTATTCGTTTTATTTCGAGAAAATCTTTACATATTTGGAATTTTCAATTTACACGAAAAATATTTATCATTTTATGTTGCAGCAAAATTTTGGACCGGGACATGAATTCTTTAGGATTTGACGTAAAGAAAATGTATAACTTTATAGCAAAACGGTTCGTCAATACGAGCGCTAAAGTACAAGAACAGGCTCTTCACTGGTTGCAAACACTTACTATGCTGGAAATAACATTACCCTTGGATCAACTATTTTCAATATTTAGCAACGGAGTAGCTGTTATGCAATCAATGAGCTTGGCAGAGTCAGAATTAAAGCCAAGCAAGTCTACGAAAGAAGATGATGTAAACATTACATGTATGTAATTATAATTATTATCTGTACTAGTTATCACTATACCTTAATCTTTTGCCGAAAGAATTGTTAGCTTTATAAAAATTAATTTTATTTTTAATTAAGAAGGCTCTACTCATTTATTATTTAGAATTTATTATTTAGAATTTTATTATTTAGAATTTTAAATTCTATTAATTAAATTTGTATAATTTTAATTCTCGACCCACTACATGGGTCGTTTCGAAGAGAAAAGAAATTAATATAATTTTTTTGGACGAAAATATTGTTATTATGAAGTTTCAAATTGTGTAGATAAAAAAACTTTGAATTTCTTCTCAATCGTCATAAGAGATTGCATTTTGTGCACTTCAAACATGACGCTTTAGAACTTAATATATATTGAAGATTAGACATGGTTTTTAACATGTTTAGGTCCCATAGTGGAAAATGATTCGGGGAAATCAACACCACTTTCCGATGATGTAGAGCCAACACCAAGACATATAGAATTTTTGACGAACGCGGAACTTAATTTATCTTGTTGTATTCTCATGCTTGATATATTATTGAAACAAGTAAGATATAAATCTTTAAAAGAGTTATCTATATATTAATTATGTATAAAATCTTTTTTCATTCACTTTTATGTAACGAAAATTTAAAAATTTGATTTTGGAAGATGGAACTTCAAAATATAGACAAGCATACTGGAATTAATACACGAGTTTGTCGAGATGCTTGCCGTTTAATGAAATCCATAGTTGCATCCAATTGGAACAACTCTCACGTCTGCGATAATACTTCAGACATCGAATGTTCTTATTGTGAGTCAAGGGTAATCTGGCACCAACTATGTCTACAATTGATTACTTACATGGCACCAGAAAATCCGGCATATCCTCCCGACGTTAGTTGACTTTATAATTTTAATTTAATTGATAATTATTATACAATATGATTATAATAAAATTATAATAAAATTATAATAAAATAAATATAAGTAATAACTTATTTTTTTCGATAGAATGTTTTAATTATATGTGAAACAGAAAAGAAAACTAACAAGTTTTTATCCTTTTCAGACAATCGTGGATGAAAATGCGGACGATAATGCTCGTAAAAGTTCCCCGGAAACAACAAAGAAGGGTGATTCGAAACCGGATGTGGTCATCAACATGCCCGTACCAGAAATGCATTCTGTCGGCGGAGTCTTAGTTCATATGCCACACGTACGTCTCTTAATAAATAAACTCTAAAATGGCAAATCAATCTTTCGATCTCGGACGTTAATAACATATTTGATGTTTGTCTCATTGACAATTAAATTTTCGTGATTTTATTGAAAAAAGAAAAAGGATACGAAAAGAAATTTATTCTTCAATGAGATAAACATCACCAAAAAAATGTTATTTCTAATATGTCACTGCGTATTACACAATCTTCCATTAATAAAGCAGCATGCTACTTAAAACTGTCTTAACTGTGTATATGTGTCCGTATGCGCTTCTCTCTCTCTGTCTCTTCTTCTACGACACGGCCTGATCACAAAGACACGGTAGGCTAATCTATGTTACCGGAATAGCTATTTTGATCGTTTATGTCAGTTCTTCGAACAGATTATGACAGCGACAGTAGAGACAGTTTCGGAACAGCTGGACCTCGCAGCTATCATGCCAACGGAGAAGATTATGTCCGCCGTCGCGAGAACGGTTACATTGTCAGAAACAGACGTCGGTGAGCCAATATTCTATATATTCTATCATAATTTTTCAATAATTATATTATATTTAATTATAATATTATATAAATTCACATATATACATATGTATACATTTTCAGCTACCGCAACAGTGAGCGTGGCAAAACCACATCTGATAGGTGAAAACGATGAACCCGTGAGTTTAAGTCCAGAAGCTGATTCGGATGACTTTTGGCATACCTCCGTAGGAAAGTTTCGTTTTACGATAGAAGAATTACCAGAACAACTTCAATATATTCATAAATTACTAAAGGTACTAATATTATGACTGTATTACAACTGTATTACAGCGGCCTACAATGCATGTGCAATATACACGGAATTACGATTATTAATTTATTTAATAATTACGCGCTGACTATAACTATTTAAGTAATCAGTTCGCAAAAAATCATCACTTATAATTTTATAATTATAAGAATAAATTTTACAATTGTCAAAACTATTTAATTAAAATGATTAAAAATTACTTTCGAAAAATTTCATTTGCAGGAAATAATGACCATCGACAAACCGGACATTCTTTACTACATGCTGCAGTGCTTAAATGTAATGTGCTTATATGGTGACGCGTTTAATACTGCAGTGAAAGATCATCAAGGATTCTTTATATGGTGCCAAGAGAATTTATTAATAAAAAAGTATGTATTAGCTACACTTGTTAAAGTATTTTTTACAGAGATGATTAGAACTTGTGTAGTTTTAATTTTCTCAATCATTTATTATCCTTTACAGTTTATGGGAACTCTTAAACGCAGAACATTCGCATATAGCACAAGTGACCGTTCCGTTATTATTGCATTGTGTAACATTACCCTGCGGCACCGACACTTTCTGGCGGCTGGTACAAGAAGAATTTCACAATTCTGATTGGCGCGTTAGATTCGTCGCGGGTAATCACATATAATATGAATAAGTTGACTACTTGATTTATTATTATTCTAACTGAATCTTTCTCATTTTAGCATAGTATTTTATATTTCTTTATTTTATATTCCTTTATCTATTAATTTATTTTATTTTTTAATTTCTGTATTTTTCATTTTCTAATTAATTTAAATTTTTTTAAATTGATATTCTATTATATTTCAGTCGAACGCGTTACATTAATTGCGAGATTTATGGATTCAACGCCATTGCGGAACATATTAAGTCTTCAAGCTGCATTAGCAAATGCGTTCTGTTATTTAGTAACAAGTATGGATGACAATAATGTGTATGTTGCGCAACGTGCTACCTTGTATCTTGGTACTATTCACGATACAGCAATTAGGGTAAATTTTATCAAGTTCTTAAAACTGCACTTATCTGAAATTAAGTTTTTAAAGAAAACATCTATCATGTTTTCTCAATATTAGAGTATTTATTTATTGTTTAATATCATTATATGTATAATTTCTGGGTTTTGATAAAAAAAAATAATTCTTTATATTCAAACTATTATTTATAATTTTATTTCAGTCGTTAATTTTATGCCTGGAAACACAATTTGATTCCGTAATAGTAGACCGGCCAATGGTATTGCAATCGCTTTATCAGCTACACAATAGTCTTAGCGATCGACGTATCTTAACGTGGGAATTTTTCTTGAATCGATTTGATACGTTATTTCTCGAGGCTCAAATCAACTTAGAGAAGTCGGGGGATGTGACTTATTTGCGCGGTTAGTATCATCCTATTAATGTTTCAGGGAAAAACATTATTACATTTAAAAAATTGTATTGCTTGAACAAATATATTGACGTTCTGAGTAAGCTTTTCTGCCATAGATTTAAAAAATACGGATATGAATAGCGAAATATTTATGAAGAAATTACATCGCGCACATGAAGCGTTATCTCAGTCTGACGGTAGTGGAACAAGTTCCGTAAAGACACTGAGTGCGAGTTTTGGCACAAAATGGCCTTACAAGCGTACGATGTCCGCACCCGCGTCGATGATACCTCGACAAGATACTAAGCAAGGTACGTACTCTAAATGTTCCCGTTTTTCTCTAGTCCTTATCCCTATCGCCTTTTCGCGCACATCACAAACTATGTCGTACACTATGTGTTACTTTTCTCCTTTTGTTTTCCGCATCTTTCATGCAGAAAAGGAAAAGGTGTACAGCCGACAGTATTCTGCGCCGATCTTGAAAAGGAAGAGCTCGAGATTCGGACTGGGTCAGTTGTTGGGGTCCACCCCGCCTAATAACAGTATTCCAGGTAGAGTAGCGTGTGTTGCCTGTGTAGCTGTAGACAAGACATAAATGTACGCGCAAATATGTTGCTCGTTTGTATTACACGGATGTTAATGCAATCAACTCCAGATGGATCGTTCGAATAGGTCGAACGGTAAGTAGCAAGTCGCAAAATTCGCAGAAATGCTTTAGTGATGTCTGTTATTAATGTATGTTTAAAGTGTAAAGATTGATGCTTTCGAAACCGTAAAGTAAATTGAGCAAGTTATGAAAGGACTTATAAATTGCTTTTAAATGCATGTTTTGCAACGTACAAATAATAACAAAGATTTAAAAATAGTATTCCTTTTTTATCTCGTAAAATAGATTTGATTGGGCAGATTTTTTTAATCTATTGAAAGCAAGTCAAATTGTATACTTTATATAATATAAAAAATAAAATTCTTCATTCTCGCAATACATAATCTCAAAATACAGCTTTGAATTAATAGTTTAGTTTTTCTTCGTGTATCGTTTTAATTAGTTTTTGAGATAATATGTGATGTGCATGCCTTTCTTTTGTTTAATGTAAATTTATAATTTACTTAGCATATATTTATAATTAATTCTTTGAATTGTAAAAAGTGACATAGATAGAAATATAGTTACAACATTAATATTTTTACTTTGTAGATCTTAATTCTTCTTTTTTTGTTGAATCTTCTAACTATAGAACGTAATTAATATTGGAAAACTTTGCAGATGGTCACATACATTCATTGAACATGGTCGACGAAGCTAGTACGTTGCCAGGATATACCCATAAAATCGTGGATCTTGAAGAAGCAGATAAAGAAACTATGCATTTACTAGTCTTTCTCTTAATGCAATTTCTATCGAGACAGGATCAGGTAAATCATCAACCTATTAAATTTATCTTTGTGATACAAGAAAAAAGAGAAAAAACTTTCGATAGAATACATAACGTGAAATATATAAAAATTGCAAAACATTTTCTCGATCTTACGCGTTCAATTTTATAAATTAATATCATTCAATCAGGCCTATCCGACGGATGAAAAACCAATGTCGAAAACGCAGGGTATAGTCTTGCGGCACTTATATCTTCTATTGGGATACAATCAGACTGAGCGCACTTTCCATACCACTCCGCAACGTTTAAGGTGAGATTTCCGTAACATATTGTAATTAATGCCTAAATTCTAAGCAGAATCGTAAAGCTCGTAACATATTCCTGTAAAACTTGTAAGAATTTTTAAATGCTTATACCTTTATACAATATTTTTATAGACAACTTCTTACTAGCTATAAAATTTATAAGAAATCATAGATATTTACGAATAATCGTACGTCTTACGATATATACGCATAAACTTAGAATGTTATCATAAGTTCTTACAAGTTTTACGAGAACATGTTATGAGTCTTAGGATTCTGCTTAGAATTGACTCATAAATTAATTATTATTACAAGTAAGCATTTGAACTATATTAATAATTTAACAGCTCTCAGATACAATGAAGATTGTAAAAAATATTGTAATCAATTAAATGAAACAATTTCTAGTTTTGTCAATGTTCGATTAAAATTATGTATCAAATTTTTATATCAGAGATCTCTTACATTTTTGTTTTTTATTATTTTAATAAAATTTATAACAATAAAATCATTATAGGTTGTCGCCAGCGTTTAACGTCTTTATTGCTAATTTGCCACAACTATTAGACCAGAATCATGTAATGGGCTGGTTGATGACGCCATCAGTTTTGGCGATATTACAATATTGCCCTTGCCCTCCGCAATCTACACCTCCAACTGATCATCAACCACCGAACTATAGTCTTTGGTATTTAGAACCACATATCAGGCGATCTTGGTTGATGTCTTTACTTGTTATTTTATACAAGGTAAAAAGCTTCTATGAAAAATAATAAACATATTATGTACATGTATAAATTAAATCCCAAAATGTGATTCCTTTTTAAGAAACCAGCATGATAAGCATAAAGTTATGTATCTTTGCATGTAACTGTATACAAGAATGTAAGAATTTTTGCGCGAATTGATTATTACAAATTAATTCTCACATTAGTAATTATAAATCGTTCTTTTAGTGTCAATATGGGCAACAGCCATGGTGTAATCAGCTTCAAGCATTAGTGAAGATAGTTTTGAATACGCTTAATACTCAGCATCATCAGTGTAGAAGAATACCAGCGACTATAGTTATGGGTGCACCGCCTTCGAGATCTCGTGGTAAGAATTCAAACAAGCCTAAAAGATCGTAGAATAATTATAAAGCGATATATCCTTCAGATGTGTCTCAACCCTCGCTCGGAATAGAACATGAATTGACAACGAACACGATAGGAGAAATAGATACGGAAACTCCACCGATACGTGCACCAATCTCGGTGCATCAACGCAGTCCTGGAGGAATGCACGGGCAAATGGAAACTCATTGGGAAGAGAATAATAGTCCAGCGTGTCGTTATTTCAACAAACATTTTACAAGGTCAATAAATTTATAGTCGTACTCTTGAAATAATTGACATTCTTGAATTGCACGAAGAATTGCAGAAAAAAATTATTAAGTTAAATTGAAGAATAGATGAAAATAATAAAGATGAAAATAATGTATATTTTATTTAATAGCAACTATTAGCATTTTTTCAGAAGAGATTACTTATTATATGATTTTTATACATACTTAGCAATCAATTATTTTACTGTTACAGTATTCTTTTTAGATAATATTTAATAGACGTTGAATTAATATTTAATAGGCGTGTTAACGTTATTACACGCTTCTGTCTTTATTTACGTAAGTAGTCGCATATTACAATTTGTCGCTATTGCGAATACTTTTGCAAAGTTATTCGATCAATGCGGATGATACGGAGTCCGAGCTGGCAGCGATTCCTGAGAGCCCAAAATCTGACAGTACCTTACATGGCAGTAGTGGAGGATCCCTTGGGGAATTAGAAGAAACAATTCCCAGAAATGCATCTCTTCAAGAACCACATATGTCGATTATGTTGGATGGGACAGTTGAACCAAACAATCGAAATATTAATAAGCCAAAGGCAGAATCCGTGACGAAGCCTATATGGTTCTTAGGTGGAAATGAAGATGAAGTTAATCAAGTAATTTTTTTTATTATAAAATCTGCATAAAATAATTAGTGTATAATAGCAAAACGAACCAATTTTAAATAAAGTGAAAACATTCTCAAATTTTTACGGTAAAATACATAATAATTGAAATTTATTGAGCGAATCAAAAATATGTGATCACTTGCTGCAGGGAAATAAAAGCGGCTCTCAAAAGAAATGGAGCGTATATGAAGGAGTGAAAATGATGGTAACAAGCACATTTCTCACTGGACAACAAGAGCCTCCAAGATTTTTCCCTAAAACAACTATGCCGACAAAAAATAGCAAAGGACATTTACCTTACAACGGAGACACATCGAAAACATACGATTTATCGAGTGCTTTAACACTTGCTACCAGCATATCTCATATTCAAAAGTAAGATTGGACATCTTTCCAACTATTATTCAATACAACTTTCTAATAATAATACACTAATAGTAATATATATTTATTTTTAGTAATATTAAATTATTATTATATATTTTTAATAATATTAAAAAGATACATTTATATTTCTTTTATTATAAACTTTTAGACCTGAATTACCAAAGATAAAGGATAAGGAGACAGAAAAGAATAAGGGAAAGGAGAAAGAAAAGGAAAAAGAGAAAGAGAAAGAAACTGAAAAGGAAAAGGAGATGGAAATGGAAGAGGAGAAACAAAAAGAAAAGGAGAAAGAAAAAGCGCTCGTTAAAACTGTCGGCATCAATAACATCGAGCCTCTAAACGCTAAATATTTAGGTAGACAGAAACACGTGGAACAGATCACAATTACAGCAACATCGCCGATTTCACCTTGCCAAGTAATTACAGTGACGAACAGCGATAATTCGAGTTCACCGGCATTGAGTTCTTCTATATCATCGCAAATCATAAGTACAGAGAATGGACAGCAAATAGGTGATCCTCCTACTGGTCCGCAACCTTTAATGACTACTCCGACCGTTGAACGATTGCTTCCCATCGGTACAATAGTTCGAGCGACTGGTAAGCAATTCTTATTATTATTTTATTAATTAATAATAAATAAAGTACACAATTTCTTATTAGGATCACGAGCTGCGCAACGTGTATTAAGATGCGAAGATACATATGGCTCTCCAGAATCACCATTGTCAAAAATGGACATTTTGACAGTCAGTAAGTAAAATGATTTAAAGTGATAAAAAAATAGATATTTAATAACGCGAGCAAAGTAAAATGGAAGGAAAGTTGTCTAATCTAAAAACGATTGAAGTTGAGTGTAATTTTATAGGTTCCTCATTTGAACAAGACAGCGAAACTTGTATGTCCAGTGATATTACGAGTCCGCATAGCGTTTCCCAGCTGGAATTTCCAACGCCGGAACGATTACTGCCGGTTGGGCCTCAAAGAGATTTCCCCAGCTTAGTCGAGCGAGTACGTCAAGCTCTCGATATTTCAGATATCGAAGGTTTGTATACACTAATCCTGGATCTTAGTGATAAGCCGATAACAAATATTCACACGTGCATATAATGTTTTAATAAAAGTTGTCAAACTTCGAAATATTTCTCTTTTAGATACAAATAATAAGTTGAACGAAGATGTAAAACGTGACACTCATGGTATGATACTCATGAAACAGGATAGTGGAGCATCTGATAATGTGGTAAAAACATTTTTTGATTCTTTTTCTCTTTTAGAATCTTTTAGAATTCTTTTAGAATCTCGCGTGGTTTACGAACACACAAAATAGATACTTACTTTTTAGGCAAAATAAATCTGTAAAAATAAAATATCTATTTATTATGCACAGTCAACATCACTCGTACCAACGTGCAATGAAATTAATTCGAGTAGATCGCCAAGTCCAAGAAGACTAATTAAACAGGTGGCTTTGGAATCGTCTCCTCCAGCGATCGATCCTGGAGATTTCGTCTTGAAAATAGCAGATCATGATCAGAAGATTAAGTCGAAGGATCAATTTCGAATTCAACGTGACAGAGCACGGAAGATCACCGCTATAACGGATCAAGATATGCTTACTCACGCGAGACGAATGGAATCCTGGTAAATTTCTTATGTTATTAGTATTTTTATAACAAAACTTATACGGATGATACATATTATAGATATCACATTTTAATTTGCGTATATTTGTCTCGATAGGTCTGGCCCACAAGTCCAACAAAATTTAGATTTTGTCTCTCAACAAGCGTATCATGCGGATTTTAATTTAAAGCAAAGTTTATTTCGCATCGGCGATGATTGCATTTACGATAGGTATAATTTAACATACTAAATGTTATTAAACCAAATTATTAACATCTCATGAACTTAATTTGATAACATTACTACAGATGTTCGGAGTGCGGAACGATAAGAGAAGAATATTCTGATGAAGAACTTGGATTGTGTATAATAACTTTGGGAACGTTTATTCATCGAGAACCATCCCTAGCGGCACCGTTATTACCGGAAATACTCGGTGTGGTTACCAAGTAAATATTATATTTTTAATACATTTTTAAGTTAATGAAATAAAGTACTAATGTATTGCTTGTGTATACTAGGGTTGCTCTTAATGCAATGTATCCCTGGCAAAGCGAAACAAATATGCATCTTCCAGGTGGTGCGGTCAGCGTAGCGCACCAATTTCTCAGATGTGTTCTTCATCAATTAGCACCTAATGGAGTATTTATGCAAATGTTTCAGACTCATTTAAATGGTAAGAATTATATTGATAGACTAATAGAATTCAAATAATTTTCCTAATTCTGAAATTTTGAATATAAAGACTCGTCCACGACAAGGCGTAAAGGCGCGGCACAGAATTTAAGCAGATGCAAGAAGTCTGCGCCATGCTTTTCTATACGCAGGCGCAAAATAAGCTCATAACGCGTACGAATGTTTAAACATTGTTGTCGTCGATACAAATAGATGATGGAAAATAAACTGCTGTGATTTTTTTATATCTACTAGCAATGTTTTAATATACAGTTGTGTTAGGATACACAAAGTTAATGAATGTACGAATATATATCACACGTTCTTCTGTGACAGATTTTTCCCTATCGATCCATTATTATATCACATTCCTCATTATTATCAGGAGATAATAATGAGATAGTGTCTCGATAATAATTTTCTTTATCCGTGTTTTTCCAAGGATCCAAACCGCGTAATCACGTATAACCGCGCCAGCAAAAACAATTGGCATAACGTGGGTGCAGCCGTTGGAAATAAAATTAATTTATATAATAAGTTTCTTTCCGTTTTTTAGGGGTTTTATTTAGAGGGGATTATTAAACGTTTCATAATGATTGTGTTGAAAATCCGACAATTATCAGCGCGCAATCATTTGGAACAAAAAATTGATTAAATATATTCGTAACATCTAACTTTGACCATTCGGCGTTCTTTACTTTATTCGATTTATTCATATATAGTCGTTTTTTTTATAATGTTTAATTTATTTTCGTTGCACCGTTATACCACGGCATTACGGGAACAATTCTCTTAAGCTGCGCTTGCGCTTTTACGCCTGTTATACTTTGTTGTGTAGACGAGTCTTAAGAGTGTATGCTGTAAAAAGTTTTCTGGTAATTGTCACGTATATTTTACGAATACAGCTGTTGTCTAACATCAATTTCTCTGGAAAATTTCAAATAATAATAAGTTCTTTTATTGTTATCTATTGTTATACATTCTATTCTTTCAACTTGCAGAAACGACAAGGTTGCAATTTTTCAAAAGCGTTGCGCAAGCCTTAGTCGATTTTAACGAGTTAAATCCAATCGCACCATTGCAATTGTTGCTTGAGGTAAGAAAGTAATTTAAATATTACGCGTGAGTAAATTCATTTTGTTTTTGTAACTCGCTAAGTGTATTTTTTACGTTAGAATATATAAAAAAAATTTATTTTATCTTGTAAAATTCAATTTTTAGACGTTAAACATGAAAAAGTCGTTGCCGCTGGAACGGCTGCCAATTATATTATATAATATAGCATGTTACTTGGACTGTTTGCCATTGGAAGCAGGATTGGGTCCTGCTGCGGCTACATGGAGTGGATTACTGACACAATTTGATGGATTATTTCGAAGACTCGTTCTTATGCTTCCTTCCATCGAGGATATTACTCCTCTCTTACGAATTATGATTTCAATATTAAAAGTTCCAGGGATTCAACAATCGAAGGTATTTTAATCAATAAAATTGCATAAGATTCTTCTTTCTTGTTTTCAAATTACTAATTAAAAGAAATTAATGTGTAGTTTTTTTATTAATTTACTTAATTAAATTAGCATCTCAATTGTATCTCAATATTTTTTTAGGGAATGCTGGATCCATTCTCCAAAATATTAAGTTATGCTATACAAAACTCAACATTGCAATATAATTATTTAACGGACTTGTGCTATTTATGCCATAGAGGATTTACTCGTGATCGTGACAAACATTTTTTTGGAAGGACGATTGTATTCGAATTAATTCAGGCCATCAAATTTAAAATTACAATACCGGACTCCAACTTTTTATTATTGCTTCAATTTGTGCTCCAAGTAAATAATTGCATAATATTCATAATGTCAATTTTTTCAGTTTAAACTTCGGACATAATTTAATTAGTTTATAATTAAAAACTGATAAATTAAAAGGATATTAATAATAACGTGTAATGTAGGATATTGGAGGATCCTTGCCTAATAGTGTCGTTGCAATGGAAAATAACATTCAGACAGACATGTCGCCGATCTATAATACGAATGCCTCTGAATCTTTAAAGAATCAGTTATCGGATGTCCTCGAATTTTTAACTGACTTTCATACTTTAAGTAAAATCAAGGTAATACATCTAATATGCACACGTATGCTAAATCAATCGCTATTATAGTTAATAAGATTTTGCGAAATTTATTTTCCTCGTCACTTAAAGAACTTTTCCTTTCTCAGAGTTATAACAAAGGTATGCAAGCAGGATTAAACGAGGACACGATAGGCGGGATGTTAAAGTGTGGCCTTGCTCAATACGTAGCTTTAGAAATTACGAGAGGCAACAATAGAGAGAACAGAGCCGTAGCACGTTACTTACCATGGTTATACACCGTACCGTCTATACAACAAGGGTAAGCTTGTTGTATTGTTTTTATCACTATTAATCATCTCTTTTATATTTTGTACCATTAATAAGATTTTATCTAATTAATGCAATTATAGAAGCTAATTAAATTTACGTGAACATTTTAGAGCTCGCGAATACGTCGATTGTATTGGCCACATCAGACTCTTATCCTGGCTGTTACTAGGATCACTTACGCATATAGCAATGTATACTGGCAACAATAACAGTCATTCTCATTCAACGGTACCGTTGGCGCAACCGATACCTCAAGAAGTATCTTGCCACATCGCAGATCACATACAAGTCATTTTCTCGGGGTTTCCTGAACAATCAAAAACCTCGGTCCTTCACATGTCCTCGCTCTTCCACGCGTTTATTCTTTGCCAAGTATTTATATCTTAGATTACAATATTTTTAATACAGGTTGTGAAATATTGCACTTATAAGTTCTACTGAATTTGCATTAACGTTTTGACTTTAGCTTTGGACAATGTATTTGGAAGAAATGTCTAAGAATAACGTAACAAACAGCGAGAGCCATAATGTCACCATGAATATCTTGTTAGAATTTTGGGGAAAGATAACGCCATGCATTTTGCAACTCGTTTCATATTCGAAAGCTGTGAGTACAAAACATTATTCAATATTATTTAAGTTCTATCTTCTTAAATTGACACATTCAAAATAAACTTGAAGCAACAACATGAAGAAACAATTTAATTTTTAGCTCTCTGAAATGCTTAACTTGCATTTCTTAAGCTTGTTAGAGGCCTTATTAGAATGCGGATCAATCTTGTTGAGCAAATTACTACCTCTATGGAATGCTATATTATTTTCTCATCATGTTCAAGTAAGAATTGAAGATAAAACCGAACAGAAAGATAAAGTATGATGACCATTTGTTGGCTTGTTTCATTTTTTAGCTACCAGGACATTTACAAATGAGGTTGCAAAATTGCCGCGATTTTCCACCGAATAAAATGGCGGAAAATTTCGTTACTAATAGAAGAGAATCAAACGCGATACTTTTACGATGGTTACATCGTTTACAGTTTAAGATGGGCCAAATAGAAATGCAATCTTCTACCGCCACGCAATTCTATTCCATTTAAAAAAAGAAGAAATTTAAAAACGAGCTTTATGAAATTTTACTTTGTGGAATTGGAAAATTTCACATTGATCAATATATGTCGAAAATATAAAACATATACAAAAAGTTGTTCTTTAAATTATAATTACTATAAATAATTTTAATAAATCATTAAATTTAAACTATAGTGTTGAATTTTTCAAACACTTTTTATTTCCATAATCCAATTTTTAAATCACTCCCTCAAGTTTCTATATTTTATTGAAAATAACAGTAAATTGATGTGAGATCTGATTGAAAAATAATTTTTATTGAGCAATATTATTTTACTATGTCGAATACAAAGAAAATTTGAGTATTTTTTAATATTTTTAAATTAACATGGATATATTTAGACGAAAAATAATTAAAAATGGTGCTTTAAAATTTATATTACAGCGTGTTTATGCGTTTGCAATACATAATTTAAGTACTATGTGCAAAGTTGTTATTTAATGATCGCGTAAGAAATTTCAAAGTTAACATTTCAAACTTTAAATTTCAATGTTTATACCGTTGTTGTTGTTGTCGTTGTTGCTAGTCCTTTTGGTTTAATCATCATCAATGCACGTTTTAGAGTATAATCCCAACCTCTCCAACGGAACCATACGATACCTTTAGTATAACAGCAAATTTTTATTTGTGAATACAAACTGAGAATTTAATTTTAATTTTTCCACAATTTATGATATTTATTTTATTAATTAGAAGATTGAAATTTACCTTAATTTTAATATTTGCATTAGCGACTTATAAACATACCTTGTCGTGCAGTAACATCTTGTGGATCATTTATATAAAGACCATTTAAACCACGTCCGCAAGACTTCCACCACCAACCACCCTTGAGCATTGAAGCACAATTCAAGGATGATCTGTCATTATCCCTAAAAGCATAAATATATCTTTAAATCCAATAAGTTCTTATGGCATGTATGATTTCACATATAATTATGATAATATAAGAAGATATATTTTATTCATCGTATAATAAATATTCTATATTATTTATTATGTAAGATATATATATCTTACCTGTTGTACGTAGAAAATGGACTATTGTTTGATCCGTACCAAGGATCATTCAATGAATCTCCGGCATTTCCTTCATATCCATCTATCTCCAATTTATAATACTCTCCCTCTGAATAAATCTTAAAATGCGAATATTGCGCATACCTAATAAAATGAAATTATAATTATTGGGTTGTCCGGAAAGTTCGTGCCGCAAAAGATTTAAATTTAATAAATGTATACTAAAATTTAAATCTTCTGCGTTTCAATTTTCCTTCAAAATCGGCACGAACTTTCCGGATAATCCAATATTCGATCGATTTCAATTTATATCTGCGCAATTTATTTCCAATACGGAAACTGTAAAGCTACATGTACATGTACATTATTAGTACCCTTTAACAATAGTAAAAAAGTTGCTATAATTAATCTACAGTTTAGGCATATACCTTTTGTTACCTTCGAAGTCCTCAAGTTCAACTCTGAGCATGTAATCTTCATTATTTGTTAACATATATATGTTTTCATTGCCTAGCCAAAATTCTTTAGCAGGATCTCCAAATCCATTTTTATAATCTGCCCAATCTCTATTAAAATTCTCTCTTGGTTCTCCAAAATCATCTCTTCGTTGAATAACCTTTAAAAATTTATTGTAAATTGATTCACAACAAATATTTAAGACATGTATGTAAATGTGCTATTAATTAATCAATTATATGTCTTCTTATTATATGTCTTCTCTATACAAAATCACATCTGTGATCTTCTTTCATTTTTTTTACTTCATTTTTCGATAAGTGATGAAATTTAATAATTTTTATTTTATTATCGTTATTTAAACCGTATATATTTAATTTCGATAATAAACTCACCGTCCAGCCACCATCAGCAACTTCCTGTTCACAATAAACTTTAAGGAACCAATATGTCGTACCGCGTATTTGTAAATAGTATACCCCACTGTCTCTCATTCCTCCGTTTAATAAATCCACGCAAGAATAACCCTGAAATTATAAAATGCAAAAGATAATAAAAAAAATTAAAAATCGAATCGATAATAATTATAAATATTATCAAAATTTTTTTCTTTTATTTTCTGAAATAAGTCTCGCAAAGATATCTGATAAGAATCAAATAAAAATAAAAAAATATATTAAAATATTCTAAACAATACATTCTCGGCAATAATTTTTTATAAATCTTTTTTTTTGCTATGAGCTATGACATTGCTTTACATTGTTCGAGATGATCATGCTTTGTAAATAAAGAAAACTACACAAAATATTAAAATACCTTGATATCTTTATAATTAATTAATATGTCGCTTGTGAAAGTAGAATTTGCTAAACTCGGTTTATTTTTAACACTCGGGAATATCACTCCTCGATTTCTGCTATTTGGTCTCGCGGTACTCGAAGATGTAGTCATAGGTGTCGTGGAACTATAAGTAGGATTATTCGAGGGTGAAGCGACGGATGATATCGATGTTGTAGTTGATAAGGACGGTGAAGTAGTGGGTAGCGTAGATGTGGGCATCTCCGTTACAAAATCTTCGGCTACGCTGACGTATCTTGGAATAAAATATAAGACTTTATTTCGTGTTTGACTTATTAGATATTTCTTCTGTATTGTGGAAAATACTTTGAATTGGAGAAAGATTTCATTGAAGAACAATTATATTGTGCAATCGTCACTATTTCTTAAGTCAAACGCTGTTGCAAATATGATAGTTATTACGTAATTCTCGATAATCATTTTGTAAATTATCTAATGTTTACCTGCTTGGATCATATTCAACGAGTCGATCGATCGTTGGATCTAATAACAATTCAGCCGCAATCGGACGTTGAGCGAGAGTGGCTACATCATCCTCTTGTTTCCTCAAGCGGCTTTCAACGCCTTCAAGGTTTTCGATAATTTTGTTTGTTTTTGATCTTAGATCAGCGTGAATTTCATTAATCGCTCTCTCTTGTCTTTGAGTCTGAGTAAGTAATTCATCGGATTTTGGCAGCAAATCGTCTACTGAACTTTTGGTTCCCATCTAATATTATTAAAATTAATATTATGTTATTTTTTTATGTTATTATGCGCAAATTGATTGTAATATCAGTATATCTCTAATAACATTAATGCACTCCCGAAAATAAAATGCTATTGTTAATTTCATATTTAACTAAAACTCACCACTACATTCCAAACTTGATCCATTTTTTCAGAAACGGTAAGCATCGGATACATTTGTTCCGCAAGACGATCGATCTTACTTTGTTTCGTCGGGGCTTCGGTTGTTGTTAAATTAAGACGATTATGCCGATTGTTCTCATTATTTTTCTCGACAATAGCTTCGTGTACGTCACTAATCATATTATACACCGCTCCGAGATTATCCGACACTAAATTCATATGGAATTGAAGCTTTCGATCCATATTACCTGTCGCTTGCTTAAGATTCTCAATCTCAAGCGTCATATGGTTCATCACTTCGTTACTCATAGCCTTGGTGATCTCGATGACGCTCATACTAACGGGTTTCTTTTCACTTGCCTCGGCATTTATATCATCATTTTGTAAAAAATTGTTATCGAGCTGATTTTTAAGATTGACAAGCTTATGATCAATATCGGAAACTTTCTGATCCAGAGAAATCAATTTTTCGCCGAGAGTTTCTGGCGCTTGATCGTTTTGATCATGATGAATCACACGTATCAATGGAACTGTAACATTTTAGTTACAATTTAATACAATTGATTGCAATACAATTTGATTTCAATTACATTATCTTCAATTTATTTGCACGAAGTAAAAATGAAATATGTTGTTTCTAAATAAGAAGCTTTTTTTTTATTTTGCTTTATTTTTTTAATAAGAAACTTGATTCATTTCCCTTGCATACACGCCACTATATATTAAGAAAAAAAAATATATACATATATATATATATTTCTTAATAAATATTTTAAAACAGCCTGATACAATTTTTTTCTTTTTATGCGTCATAAGCGGAAAAAGAAATCGAGACCGATTAAACAACCAGATATAAAGTATAAACTTCGTGAAGATATGTATCACATACTTACTATCTTCTGTATGACTTCCGCTCTTACTTTCGGTAATCCTCGTTGCAACTTCCACGGGTATGCTAGGATACGCATTGAAAAGCTTCAAATCTAACGTCCTAAGTTTAGTAATGACGGCATCTGTTTTGTCAATGTTATCGTTTACACGAGAATCTAAAGCCTCTACTCTTCTCATCAAATGCTCCACTGCCTTATCTAAATTCTCGATTCGCTGTAACTTGGACTCCAAAGTTGATACTATTACTTCAAAGACGTTGAAAAGATATTGCTCTCTACAACAGATAATATTTATTGTCTTCGTCTAATTGTTACTTTTTTACTTCACATTTGCTAATATCAGAATATATATACGATTACACTCTCTCTACACACTCTCCAATAATAAAATAAATCGTTCAAATGTCTCTCTCTCTCTCTTTTTATGATATATTTATAATATATTTATTAATATTTATTATATACATATATGTGTATTTTTAATAAAATATCTTTTCCTGGCTATTATTATTTGTATATATATATATATATATATATATATATATATATATATATATATATTTTTTTATAAGTGTTTTTTTTTTATTTTTTGTTTAAGAAAATATATATATATTTTTTATTTTAAAAATAACAAAA
>Ga0157364_1000137_pt1 | contig 34933 bp, 24 predicted proteins | sample AttsexASBM2_FD_111476 | JGI IMG/M metagenome (GOLD analysis project Ga0157364, IMG submission 111476) | Fungus gardens microbial communities from leaf cutter ant in Ribeirão Preto, State of São Paulo, Brazil - Atta sexdens ASBM2 | ecosystem: Host-associated > Fungi > Mycelium > Unclassified ...
ACTTCTGAAAATCTGAATCTATTTCATTCAATTCAATCTCGTTTACTGGGAAGAAGACTTATAATAGATATGTACTATACATATACAGAGGACTATAAATATATGCACAATAGTTTTTGCATGAAAATTAATTACGAAAACAATCAGTGATAAAGTGCGATACAATGTAAAGAATCACTTTCTGATCGATAAAAATTGTGAATCAATATGATGAAATTTTCGACAAAGGAATGGAGACTGTTTTTTTATTTGCAGCTGTTCGCTTAAAAATAACTTCGAAATGATTTTAAATCGCACGATTATGTCGTGACGCGAACTCGCAGTGTATTTAATTAAGTTCAAATTACGATTGCCACATAATTTTATAAAGGTTACTTCGGCATTGCAGCTTAACTGCCTACGCAAGGCCGCCTTATGATCTTTATTATGAGATTATTCGAGAAATTACCGGTGTTATTTTTATACGGAGTACCCTTTTTTATCACGTAAAGTTTGGCGCGTGGGCTCTGATGTAATTCATGAATCATTATTGTAACCGTTTAACGGATCGAAAGTCGACGGCTGTTACGATGTAACGTCACGTTTTTATCTGTACAGGATATTCAGTAAACGATTTTACATCATGAAGACACATGTTCCTTATGAAATTTGAAGTAACCGAAACTTAGCGAAAGTCCCAAATTACAAATACTGCATTGAAAAACCACGATTGTGATCAATTTAATCAGATTTCCAAATCATCTTCAATCTAAACTCGATCTTGATCTACTCTATGCAAAACTTGCCAAATCTAGTTTAGCTTGTCAATCCATTCTATGCATCTTTACGAAATTGACAGATTAAAAAAAAATAGTCATGGATTTCAACCAATTTTTTTTCTCCTTTTCTCAAAACTTGATAAACTTTAATGAATTCGAGACTGAAAATGTATAATATTTATTTCGATATTTCAATCAGACTTCACAAAATTTTATACACGCGTTTTACGAATTCTTGAAGAGAGAACACTCTAAATTTCTTGCAATGAAATCTCACTCCAAGAAAATACAATCACTCTTCATTTCTTGAAAAAGAGAAACAATTTTTGTTCTTTTTAAAGTGAGATTTCATTCCTTTGAAGTATATATAAAAATTCATTCTAAAAAGAGTAAAAATTGTCACTCTTTTTCAAAAAGTGAAATTTTCATTTTTTTTTAAGAATGGTTATATTTTCACTTTTTTAGAATGAGATTTCACTGCAAGAAATTTAAAGTGAGGGCGAGTTGTTGAGAACGTAAACGAGATAAATAGCGCTTTCCAAAGTATATGACTCTCATGAATATTTCAGACATATCGAAAATGATTTTTTGTTATTTGTCGAAGCGACGTACTATTCGTATGCATATTCGCGCTTGAGGACACTTCAAAAACGGTCTCATCGACGGGATTACCTAATCCCACTGTGTCCGAACAACCAATCTACAAACGCGTTGTAAAAAAAATTGATCAATTACAGAGAAGATGGAATGGTATAAAAAATATCTGGCACGAATAGATCAAGCCTTTGGAATTCGAGCCGATTCAAGGCTCCAAAGATGGATCCATAAGTCGCTATCCCACATCTCATTTAATTCATACTATATTCGTCTCAAAATTTATAAATTATGAAAAAATTCTATATGGAAAGAACGATTTTGCTGACGTATTTAAAAAGATGTATTTAACTAGATATAGATTTAAAAATAATTTTTATGAACCATCAAAATAATCATGCAGGAATCAAGTGATGATATTCTAACAATCAGTTTGAGTATCTTACACAATTATTTTAATGAACAAACAAAATTATTTTCAGATCTGTATCTAAAATTCTCCGATACTTCAGCAAAACTATCTTTTCCGGTACGATATATTCGCCTATGGATTTTATTTATTGGCATTTAAAATTAGCATCTTAAAACAATTTTGACAAACAGAAGCGCAGAGAGTGAGCAGACCCTTGAAATGGGTTTTATGTCGTGAAACTCTTTTTTACATTCTCTCCCATAAATCTGGCGCGCGATTTTTGCGTCCACGTTAAATTATTCTGCGAAAGAGACAGATGAAAGGCAAATAGATAATCTCCTCCGTCGTAAACAGTAACTAGTAAATAAAGTATAGCGAAGTAATTTGAAAAATATGAAAATTTATTGTAGTTCATTCAATCATGTCTGTCGGATCATCTTTAACTAGCCATCAATATATCAAACAACATTCCATCGACTCGGTCCGTTGAGAGACATAAAATTGCCCATTTCTAATCTACCGAAATTAGAATGTCCAAGAGAGATCACAAGTCTTGCTTAATATTTTATGAATTTCGCATGCACGCGGAAGAAGTGGAACTCGTTTCCTTAGGGTATTTTTAGGCACACTGTTCATATACACGCTCCCTTATGGCGGCCATTAATTTTTATTGATGAAACGCATTAATCTCAGCGTACGTTTTTTTTTCTCGCTGCTGAGTACGCTGTTATTGCAAGTTGCGGTCGAGAAAATATTATTGATTAATTGGAGAGTCACTGGCTATGTGGGCCATATTTAATTGTAATTTATCTCGAAAAGGGACGTCTTCCGTCTTTCGAAAACGCGTGGATCGACCGGAGAAAGGAAGCGAAGGATACTTAACGTTAAATCTCTAACGTCCTACATCCGATATTAATCTTAGAGCAGACCGATATCTATCGATGAGCGGACGACTTTTCATCGCCAACGATAATATAATCCTGCATTACAAAAAATTCAAGAATGCGGATGTTTTCGCTTCATTTTTTAAGAAACTTAAATTCTATTTATAGAGAGTGTACAAATTTTTATGTTCGTATCAGACTGAAAATTGAGATTGAATTAATGATTGATTTAACTAATCAGAAGAAAGAAAATTAAATCAAATTTAATGAATTTTCTTTGCTTTGATTGGTCAAATTCTATCTTAATTCTAATCTCAATTTCTAGTTTGTGAATCAAACATTATAAATTATCCATTACAATCTGCACTCAGCATACTATAATCAGCGATCTTTCTATCCTTTCGACATTCTATTATTTTAACAAAATATAAAGATTAAAGTAAGAGTTCTGTATGCATTAAGCTAACATAATAATTTGACTTGGAATTAATTGAATCACTTTCGATTATTCAAGAAAATTGTAAATTTGTCTAATATTGCAAACTTCATCCAACAAACGACGATTAGGACGACTATTCTCTTGCACTAATAACAGTGAGAATTGTTATTACTCTTCCTATTTCTTCTGTTATTATCAATTATTCCTTATGAAAGTAAAAGCATTTTTGCAAATTGGTTGAATAAATGCAGATTGAATAAATGCCCAGATTGAATAAATGCCCAGTTGACATCAACTAAAAATAACATCTATGTTATAATTTCGCACTCAATAACATCATATGTTATATTACATTTATATTATTGAGTGCAAAATTATAATTAACATAGACGTAATGTTACTTCTAATTGGTGTTGTTTAATTGGATGAAAAAGTGCAAATTAAAAATACCGGAACACGATTCGATACAATCTCGACAAACTTCGCTGCGAACAATACTTCACACTCGCGGATAATTAAAACGCGACAGGTTGACGCGCAGGTGTACCAAGAAAGTTTTTTTGATGTCCACAGCATCTGGTGTCGAGCTTGTCGAAACGTTTACGGGTTTCGGTACTTGGGTACTTCAAGTATTCTCACGATGAATGTGCGGCCTAGCAGGATAGGCGGCGCGATAAGTGCGACGAAGCGTGAGTTACTCTTGCACACCCTCGTGCTCGGCAAACAAATCGTGTACTTACTTAATGTGTATCCTCCCGCGGAGTATACGTGTGTAACGCGCGTGTTGCTTAAAAGAAAGTCAATATAACTGACGCTGGTTTCGTATCCCTTCTTCTCTTATACCATCCTCCGGATCTGGCCAGTACCCCCCTACCATTTTGGTGTTCGGATCGCTGCTGTCCTTCGATATCCTATGCCGGTCAACACATCACATTGATTCCTCTCGGTCCATTCGAGATACCTCACCAATTTTATTCCCGCCACTCTCGTCCATGGTTGCAGACTTCTGCAGACGAGACAGACGCGCGCCGACATGTCGAATGTTTTCACGGGGGTGACGAATGCTCGTCTGATGAACGAAACTCTTCACTCTAAAAATGAAAAAAAGAGGATAAGAGCATTTTGTACATATCGAATTACAATCGAATACAATAATATTTTCAAGCACCGAAACTGAAACTCAAATATAATAATAATAACAATAGTAAGAATATGATGACATAATAATGTATATTGTAATAATAATTTAAATGTCTCATCTATACACAACGCAGATGTCGCTTGTTATCTATGCGAATTTCTGCGCTTCATCAAAAAACATTTTCTTTTTCATCAATCGCAACGTGAAAATTCTTTTCTACGTCGATATTACCGTTAAAGAAAAGTCATTCCACCGATCGGCGATAAATATCACGCCAAACAACTCACGTCTCATTACGTCCTGCCTTTGCACTCATCTGGCGCATTAAGCTTCCTAAACGTTGCAAGTGTATGCGCAGATAAGTATTTCGAATTGAGATTTCTTCTCGGTGTGACGTAACTATTATTACGTTTTTTTTTATATGCCGGATAATAATGATGATGATTATATATATATATATATATATATCATCATAATATATATATATAATGATAACGATGATGTATAATAATTTTCAATAACAATCCTAATAATAAAAAGTGAAAATAATTATGACATTAACCTACATATACTACCACAATGATTGAGTCCACTGATTCATGCAAATTTTCCTGTGACGAATCAAATTGTGTTGTGTGCAAAGAATGATGAGTCAGTTGTCGATCTAGACTTTTATATCATGCAATTGAAAATTCTAGGAATTATATGTTCAAAGTACAAAGCTTCGAGAATGTCTATTTGAAATGTTTTATAATTCGCGCTAGATTTCAAGATGGAATTTTTTCTACTTATAATTTGAATTAAATATACCGTGCATTTTTATTTTATATATTTTACATATTTTAATATCTATATATTTTATATATAGATGCATTAATGTGCAGCTTAATACACATACTTTATATATCATGTATTTATGTATTTTTGAACTACATTGTAATTGTTTTTTTTTGTTTAAAATAATCTAATTTCAAGAAAGTAAAATTAGGACATTTTAATTTAATAAAAATGTTTTTCAAAAATCTTCTTATTTTATTTGAATTAATTTAATCTTAACTGAGTTAATTTTTATTCATTCAATTTTTAAAGAAATTAAATTAGTCCTGTTTTATCTTTATTAATTAAATACGACTTAGAGCTGTTTTATTTTTATTAATTAAATGCGACTGGTCTCAACCAACTCCGATTAATCTAATCGGTCAATTAAATGTTAACTGTGATTGATCAATTCTGCTGAACAGCAAATGCGATCGATCAGTCCAATGTAACAATCGATCAATTAATTGTTAATCGGAGTTGATGAGATCGATCCTTACACACATACAGTTTACAATATAAACATATGATTTATGAGACATTGACATCTCATACACTATTGCTATATATAAAAGAATTAAATACCGAGATCTATCTGATTAATTCTGCAAGATTACTTTCAGCGGATCTATCGAGAGATTTTGAATTCACAATTAAATTAGTAAGACACGCAACAATAATATTATCATCATCAAAAATTGTTATTTTATAAGTTGTAAGTCGTAAATACCATGTTAGGAGTTAAGTTTAAAAAAAATAGAAGGATGAATTTCGCGATTATGGCGGATATTCAAATGACCCTTGCAGATATTCGGAATAAAACAGCATTACAAAAAAGATAAAAGAAAAAAGAATGAGATCAAATATAAATATGTACACGTAGGTGGACGTCAGAATAATCAGGGATGCCATTTCACAGACGCTTACGGCATGCTATACATCATGTAAAGAGGATAAACTGGCAAACGGTGACGACGGCGATAGTAAGCGCCAATACTACATCATGCAACATACAACATACACTAAAGTCCATGTCACTATATTGTTGCATTAGAAATTAAAGATTGTGAATTGAATTATTATCGTTTTTCGATGAAATATTTAATTTTTACGTTTCGTTTTTTATTTCTGTCTTTCTAAATAACTTTCTCATTAGCGGATAATATTATTAATTTTATTCAAATTTAACTTCTACTTCAACGGTAAATTAATTATTTTTTCTTCTGTTTCAGGTTTCTTTTTGGATTTGGATTCCAGCTTCATCCCAATTAGTTTCCACTCGACGAGATTTAATAATTAACACTTAAGGATCCTCTACGTAGAAGTCGTAGATAATCGTGAAGTTTTAGGTCGTAGGAAACCAACCAATCACAATCAAATATAAGGAGAATACTCGATTAGAATTGTTAGTTTCTTGTAGAGGACCCTTTATCCATCGGTAATCCTGCTTATTGAAATGATAATTTATATCAGTTAAATTTTTCTTCTTGTTTATTTTTAACGATCTCCGAATAAGTCCCGAGCTTTTTTTTCTAACTTTAGCTCATCCGTCAGAAAATTATCTTTTTTTTTTTCCGTCAGGGTATCTTAATATTTTGGAATTTATTTTTATTGAATAGAATATATCATTAATATTTCATTAAAATAAATTCTGTTGTTGGTCTTAATTTCATCAATAAATATGAGGTCCCACTCGATTTCGTTTTCCGCCGTTATTAAGGAGTTTTCCTTCTTTTTTATTTTTGATGCCAAAGTTTTAAGTTCTTCTATATCATTCTCGGATGACAAATGGTCATAATCATTCACTTGCAGTATGTTATTTCTTGCTTCAATTTCTTCTTCTTTACTAAAACTATTTTCTTCATTTTTTGCTGCTAAATGTTTTCTTCATCTTCTTTTGACTCTATTCTTATTGTATTTGGTTTCAGTCTACGTCTAGGTTGACGGTTTGGTCGCAACTTTTGTGAGTTATAAACTCTATGATCCGTCAAAGACGGATATATGTATCTTACTAGTCATACAAATATGTCTACTATTGTCCGATCGTTTGTGTATTTTAATCTATACTAAGTCTTTATTTTGACATTCATCTTTAAATGTTCAATCAATGTTCAGCCAATAAAATAAATAATTCGCAGAACATCTGAAGATAAATTTAAGAAATCTTAAGTATAAGGCCCGACTATGAATAGGGATATAAAAGTTGAGAATTTATGTTACATTAATAACGCACGAAATGGTTTATGCAAAAATCGAAGAATTGTATAGCCTAGAAAAAAGTTGAAAGGTGATCAAACTGAACAAGTTTAAATATTCCCGGAAATACCATTAAACTCTTTTGATATATAATATAATTCTACGATGAGATATTAATATCTCATATAATGATAACTTCGCTTTTAAAGTAGTCTTAAAAGATCACTTTTATTTTAAAACAAATTTGAAAATTATATATAATTATGAGGAACAGAAATATATTTTTTATTCTTTTTTCTCTTTCTTTTTTCCTTTTACTTTTTTTCTTTTTTATTATTTATTTAACATTAATATTTTTGTATCAAACATAAGATTCGTCAATTTTTTATCACATGCATTTAGTTCATTATAAGAAATGATTTAAAATAAGTTTTAAATCTATACAAATGCAAAATTTCTAAAAATAGTACATTTTTCATCTAAAAATATAGATATATATTGACACATTTTTAAAATTATATTGTACTCTCAATATTATGTCAAATAAGAAAAAAGAAAAAGAAATTAAAGATTTAATACAACTTTAATTTTCCTACAATGAACACATCATGAATAAACTATATAATTAGTGTATTATATAATGAGATACATACATAATATGGCAAGGTATATACAAAACTTATAGATGATAAGTTAAATCGTGACAATTGTTACATATATCTGTTGCATTGTAGATTCAGTCCTTCAATTGTGAAAAAAGACAAAAATATGCAGTTATATATTACAAGGTATTTTGAAGATCCTAAATTTAACTAACTAGAAATTATAATTTTATCACACAAGACTATGGTAATATGTGTCATATTAAATTTTACTACACTGAAAAACTTTCTCCACATCCACATGTCCCTTTAATATTTGGATTATTGAATATAAATTCGGAGCTTAATTTGTTTTCGGTGTAATCCATTTCTGTTCCGAGAAGAGATAGCTGTGCCTTGCGATCGATGAATATACGAACACCATCCTGAATCACTTCCTCATCAAGCTTAGATTTTTCTTTTGCATAATCTAGGGTATAACTCAAACCATTGCATCCTCGTTGCCGTACTCCAACCTTCAGACCAATCTATATATTAAACATTAATTCTTACATTACATTCTAGTACATATTTTTAAAGCTCAAAGAATTCGTTATAAATCTTTATGTGTCCTAATTATTAAAATTACACATTTCTCAATTACTGTTATATGTATAAGTCATATATTACACCTATACTTACATATTCGCTCTTATCCTTTAAAATCTCCTTAATTTTTTTAACAGCGTTGGGTGTCTAAAATGTAAAAATATTTCTTCATCAATGTATTTACATAAAATGTATCCTTGAGAATGATAAGATTTATTATTCATTTTGATATGTTGCAATGTTGCGAAATAGTAGAGCACAGACAATTACGCAATTAGAATTAAGACGCATCGCAAAATTCGTTATTAAATGTAATGGAAATTGCAAAATGAACTTGTTCGAATATTCTACATTTTTTTACAAGCTTCTTTATTTTTGTTTTCTATGCGGATACGTTGAAAGGTTGCAACGCGAGTACGGAGCAAATCGGAACAATTGCTTTTTTGTAAAAAAAAAAGGAGAGGGGAGATATGAAAAACGTGAATGCAGGAGTATATAATTAATAATACGCTAACCAGGGTGAGCGCAGCGCGAGTCGGAAGAATTTTTCTCCCTGTCACAGCTCGTATCGTAGCGGTCGCCACCGTGGTGGATGCCATTTTAAATGAACCGATGAGCGATGGATCTGTCACTCTGCCAGCTGATCGATGTCACGTGCACGTATATTAAGCCACATCCACAATGCAAATGTAAAGTTCACATTCACATTACAAATCGCGCGAATTTCTTCGTTGCACTTTCTGTACGTTTTTCTATCTTCTTTCCTTTTTTCTGTTCTGCATTTTCTTTTTCCTTAATAAATTTGAAAATTAAAAGAGATGTCCATTGAAAAGTTCACGGTGCTTTCTTAAGATGAACTTTAAAATTGCGAGATCGCAAGGAGAGTTAACAAATTTAAATATTCCTAATTATTTCAAGATTCCTAACCTATTTTCATATATTGCATCTGCACTCAGGATTTTCAGGTACACGTTTAGAAATCGCAATTGGTCTATAGAATCTGGTGACTCCAAATGTAATCGTCATAGTACATGTTCTATGATCGTCATTCTAACAAATTTGCTGACTGTTATTGACTCACGAGCGAACAAAAAATATTCGAGATGGTAAAGAGCAACTTTTTAAAAATTATATTTACTTGATTAATTAATGTATATATTGTCATGATATTTTTTTATTGTGCATTGAAGGAATTTGTGCTATTTTATTAAACAGATATGCAATGACAGACAGCTTATCAATTTGATTTATATGTGTTCGAAAAATAATGTTTTTAGCATGGCCGAGTGAAGGTGCGTACGACAGCGGAACAGGAGGAAATAAAAAAACGGGAAAGAGCGGTCAGAGTGGCCCAATATAAGACTGACATTAATACAATATTTCAAAAGGTTTCAACTTGTTTTATCATGTATACGAAGTAGCATTTGTTATAGCAATTTTCATACACGATCATTATATCATTTACATTTCAGAGAAAAGATAAGAAATGGGATGATGAGTTGTTGTTAGTCACCAAGCGTATGCTGTTGAACAACTCGGACATTTATACATTGTGGAATATTCGTCGTGAATTTTTCGAGAATAATGAATGGTAACACATTAAGGTATCTGATTAATGAGGTGAATGAAATTAACTTAATGATGAAATTGCAGTAATGAAGAAGATTATAAACAGCTGCTTGAGAATGAAATGAGCTTGACTGAACAGTGTCTCAGAGATAATCCCAAGTCCTATAGTGTGTGGCATCAAAGATGTTGGGTGATGGAACGAATGTCCGAACCAGATTGGAAGAAAGAATTATCTCTGTGTGCAAAATGCCTAAATATAGATGAAAGAAATTGTTAGTATGTCATATTTATAATTATATATATGTTACAATGTATACTTATTATATAGCAACATCACTTCCAGGTAGCAAATAATTATTTAACAATGATGTTTTTTTTGCCATCAAAATGTCATAATGATAAATAATGTCATCTTGCTATATGCTCTTTCAACAAATTGACACATATTTGAATATATATTTCTTTTTACTGTAGTTCACTGCTGGGATTACAGAGAGTTTGTTGTGCAAAAAGCTGGGATTTCTAACGAGGAAGAGTTTGAATTCTCCACCACAAAAATATTGAATAACTTTTCAAATTACTCGTCTTGGCACTATAGAAGTCGAATATTAACTAAAATGTTTGGCACTACGTCTGAAGAAATACCAATTGTAGACGATAAATACAGAGAGGGTAAATTGTTTGTAATTTGTGCTGTATTTTATATCCTGATAAATAATGATATAATATTTTTCAGAGCTTGATCTAGTCATGAATGCAACATTTACTGATCCCAATGACACTAGCGCATGGTTCTATCAGAGATGGCTTCTAGATAAGTGCATGACAACTTGTAGATTATGGCGTGCTCAAATTACGAAAGATACCGCTATTGTTGTTATTGACAACAATATATTGATTAAATCAATTTTACTTTCATTAATTGTAAATGGCGAAACTATTGATGCACAATGGCAATTATATCCAGATGAAAAATTTGCCAAGTTACGAATCGCAGAGTTCACAAGATCTTTAGAAGATTTGAATAGTGCCAAAGAAGTTGCTATAAAACTGCAAGATACAATATATCAACTTTTGTATTCAGAGTTAGAAGGTGCATGGATTTACAAAGATAATTCAAGCTTGCACAAACGAAATAGCAACGATAAACAATTAAATAAACAATTAAAGAGCTATAACCAACTTTCCGAAATGGAACCAAATAACAAGTGGGCCTTACTAACTAGTACATTACTGATGAAAAAGATCGATTTCAACAAATTTTATAATGATATATTAAATAATCTATCGGCACTATCAAAAATTGACAGTCTTCGTAAGAATTATTACAAAGATTTGCGTAAGTAATGTTTTTTATAATGAAATATTCATAATTCATTTTATTTTTTTAGTAATACTATTAACTGTTTGGTTTTTATTTGATTATTATGCTTCTATCAATATTATCTGTTCTTTTAGGAAGCAAACTTTTAGTGGAATATAAACTACTTGAAATGTGGAAAGAAGAAAACGATTTAGAAATACAGTCAAAGATTGATTTATCAGGATTAGATTTGACGAAATTGCACAATAATCATTATTTTAGTTTCTTTAAAGAAGTGAATCTTGGTGCAAACCAGTTAGAGAATTCTTTATATCAGCTTTCCACATTACAACGATGCGCGAAATTATCACTGTCCAGCAATGGCTTAATATCATTGAAACATTTTCCTACTCTATATAATCTCGAAGTTCTCTCTTTGAGAAATAATAAGTTAGTGAGTATGAAGGAGATAGTCAACTTAATAAAACGGCACAAAAATTTAAGAAGACTAGATTTACGAAATAATCCAGTATGCCAAGAGATTGATATAGCTAAAATTCAAGACACAAATTCTCACGTGGAAATATGTTTACAATAACGTCAGGAAATATATTTAATAGGCAACAGATTAAAACATATTTAATAATTGTAATTTTTTATGCAATCTATTCGTTGTTTTTACTGTTTTTTATCACAAAAATATTAAATCGAATTCAGATATGTTAGTATTGTGAATGATTTTATCACAGCAACTTAATTGTAAAACGTAATCTTTCAGTTCAGCGTCAAAAGAGACTCCCATACATCACTATATTATTCTTTCTGTTTTATACATCTATAATAAAGTCTATATAAATACAAAATAATAAAATTGCGATAAAAGATTATCAAAAAATTTTTTTTTAATTGAATCGCTATCGCAATCGAAGTTTATTAAATGCTTTCCGCATAAATAATATTTAGATCACATTTCTCTAACTTATACTACATGTTCTGATAGTAACCGGAATTCAATTCGGCCGGAGTTAAAGATGAATCACCTGTGCTGCATGGGATTGTCGGAATATTTGATCCTTGAATCGTAAAGCCATGATAATCTTCCGAGCTAATTGGTTTTAAAACGGGTGGTAGATTTGCTTCGGGTGTAGGGCACTCATCTAATAAGCTGTCTGTCATATGCTTCTTAAAGAGTTGGGTATCGCCAGATGCAAGATCGGACTGAGTATCTAAGCTAATAAGACTAGTCTCGTCCTCGCCTTTGCTAACTTCCAGACTATCATCGCCAATGAAGGATGGAAAGTCAAATGTTGGAGATGGCGTTACAGAATCTTCTACTAGTGACGTTCTCATTAAATCACTCGACAAATCCATCATTACGCCACCATTCATATTATCGACAGAATGTGGATATATCTGTTAGGAAATTTAAAATGTTTTATGTGAGATGTAATTCAAAGAGAAAAATTACATCTAATTTTCACCTATCTCATTCTTACCTGTGGAATAATTGGCGGGGGTAGCTGATAGCTCTCAATATCCTCGCTATCTAAATTAGTAGGTACCCTCTGACTATGCGATATTAGTAGCGGTGTTCTCTCAATTACTTTATCTACATCTTCTCTGATCTTCTCTTTGAAATCTATCATTTTATTTTTCAGTTCTTCCGCTTGTTTTATAATGTCAGTATTTTTAGTTTGCAAGTCATCTAATAAAGTTATATCTTCGCACATGAAGTGTAAACTCTGCAATAATTAAACATAAATTTACGTTTAATTACGTAAATTAAACATAAATTTAACATTATATAATAAATTACATTTATGAGTAATCAATTCTCAACTATAAATATATATCACAAATATTACTTCGCATATCATAAGAGCCGATTCCCATGTGTTAGCTGGAACACATTCTCCTGACATGTATGCATTAAAGTCCTTCTCAGCCATATTCAAGGATTCCGCAGTTAAGTTTTCGATAAATGACACTGCGCAACACTAATGTTACGAATAGTTATTATTAAAAACAATAATAATCTCTTGTCTTCGAGATAGCATAAAAGAAATTTGCGAAATTTCTAATATATATATAACTGTACCAGATTTGTGAAGTAATAGCCTCCTTCTCCAGTCATTAATCTGCTGGCATTGCAAAATCTTGTGATAAAATTTATATTGCTTTTGAGGCGTGCAGGATTAGCCTTTAAAACGATAAATATAAGCGCCGGAAGGAATTCATCAGCAGATGCAGGTCCATCAACAGACTGTTGCAACAACAAAAATATATTTCTACAACAATGAATTACACAGGCCAGTTTCTCTTGGGGCGCTTTAGCGGAATCCATATTTAAAAGATCTGAAAGAAATTAGTGCTCATATTGCGTTGCAATGTTGAATTGCAAAATTGTTGACTGTTATGTGATTTCATTTAGTAATATAAGAACTGTTCTTTTTACCTAAAGTTCTTGTACAATTCATCTTTCTTTTTTTTCCATATTGAAGAGAAAAAAAGAAAAGATGAACTGTACAAGAAATTAAACTAAAAAGAACAGGCCTATAACAAACCTGTGATAGATGTATAAACAAGTTCTCTAACTTCCGAGCTTGTCTCGTGAATCCTACATTCCAAATTCTTGCCACTAACCCAATTTAATTGTCGTATTCTGTTAAGAAAAAATAAATTATAATATGTTGTATAAATAGTTTAAGCTGTTCTAAAATTATGATATACACCTTTTCTGTATAGCTAAGTCTTTTTCTTCATCTGTCGTGAATGGAGGACAAAAAAGGATTCTGTACAACAAAGTCATTGCATACCTTTCGACATAATCTAATAACTTCTCTTTAATATCTGGAGGTATATCTGTAATAGCATAAACTAGGTATAGCATAAAACAGATAAACTTCAAATTATTCAAGATAAATGTTCAGGATAATACAAGTAAATATATATAATAGATTAAAACCTGAATATTTGGTGCTGTTTTCCAGACGCTTTCCAAACACATGATAAAAGTTTTGCGTTATTTCAGATAATTCTTCTATCCTCTTCACATCTTTGTTCTGAAGTATATCTACTACAAATGAATGTATGCATTTTCTTACATCCTTTTCCACTGGTGTCTTAGCTATATACAACAACAAATCTCGATTCTCCGCCTTAACTTTCTCAAGATCTGGATTATCCTTCAATAGTTCATGATATAATTCCTGATATCCTTGAACTTGAAAATGCATGAATATTATTGCATAGTTCTAATAGACAACTATTTATAAGCAACAGCATGTAATACAGTTTACCTTTAGCAACAGGTTTCCTGAATGAAATATTCAACAATTTATACTTCTTCTCCTGCTGTACTTTCTTCTCCTCATATCCCTTGTAACTTCCAGCATTCGTTGAACGAGTGACATTGTCTCTAAAAAAGCAACAAATAAGATATGCTTTAAAAGCTCAGAGAAACAAGAACATGGCAGAAAGAAATCTTACATATCCGAACTCTGTGCATGAGACACACGTTCAGCTTGAGCCCGTCGTTTCTGCAAGTGTTCTCGATGACATTTGCTGCAGTAGCCCTCCCATTCCGCGTTACCATAGAACCCACAGCCATTTCTGCACTTCAGATCAGCTTCGTCGATTCGCAGAGTCGGCGTTTTCGTCGAATACATAGCGACCGACGAAGAAAATCGTCCTCGATGTTGACGGCAAAGAATCGCAACCCTCTGCCAACCCCGCCTAACCTAACCTAAACTGTCCATCTAACTTAAGTCCATTAGGAACGTCCGCTACGTTTTAATCTCCGTCGATATTGAATATCATTTTTTCACTCTTGCAATCATGAAGTTCTTGCAAACGTCAATTTATCGTTAAATGGAGGAAAAGATTGATGTGAGGAAGAAATTGACAAGAGAGCAGAAGCAAATACCTCAGCATGGGTTATCTCGGATTAGATTTGATTAGATTGAAGCACGCGTGATACAAGTGTCAAGTAGGCATCATGGGAGCTAGGGGTCGATTATGTATTTTCAAATGAAGTGAAAATTACAAAAGTAGCAAATTTACTAGAATATTTATAATTTAATTGGTCAATATTTAGTAATCTTTGCTCATTTTTGTAATTTTCACCTTCTTTCAAAATCCACAATCGACTGCCTGATTTTTTTCTTGATTGAAATCATGTTGAATGGTTGAATCCATGATGTATAAGAATACAAGGCGTACCATTGCACATAATGGTGATAGGAATACTGGAAGTAACCAATCAAATTTTGGCTTCTATGCATTTTTCTGCGTATTAATAGCGCTGACACTTTGGAATAGCTAATTGCGTTCAGCAGAGAAAGCAGTTTAGCAACTGTTGTAAAATTTTTAGATATGATTGATTTATACATTTAGATCCAGTAAAGAATTAAGACCATATTAAAGAATTTTACAACAGTTGCAAAGTTGCGTTTTCTGCTAAATGCAGCCAATCAAATTTTGGCTTCCTACTGCGCATCCTCGGGAATGGTACGTCTTCTTATATCATGGTTGAATCAGTTGAGAAACTTGTGATCATCGACAGCTAATTATCTTCGATAGAATAGGTCCGTCGAGGAATTGAAATAGCGGCTTAAAATCAACCTAAAAAGAAAAAAAAATTATAAACACGAATTCAATTCTATACAGTTTTTCTTTAATATCTTTCGAATATTTTTAAGCGTTTTACAATATTCTTCTTAATTAAAATTTATGTATAACTTCGTAAGATTTTTCATTATTAGATGCAATGAATCCTTTGACGTACGTATTTTCAATTCATTTATTGGTTAAGAAAATTACGTGAATAGTAGAAAATATGAAAATATTTGATTAGTTAACTTAATAATTGAATTAATAATCTTATTTAATAACATGATCAATTTTATTTCTTGTTTTATTATCTTTAATTTTTAGCTTGACATACACGAATTTCTGTTTTATGAAATAAAAAGTATGATTGTGACTAATCTGTGCTTTTAGTAACGTCAAAAATATAAAGAAGCTCAACGAACAAGAATTACAAGGGAGGAACAAATCATCTTGGCACGATCAGTATAAAGATAGTGCTTGGATTTTTGTCGGTGGCCTTCCATATAATTTAACGGAAGGTGATGTTATTGCCATTTTCTCTCAGTAAGTTAAATAGTAAACAAGTTGTAATTATAATTCCAAACACAATTGGAGTTTCACATTAAATATAGAATATCATTACAGATATGGGGAAGTAGTTAATATAAATTTAATCAGAGATAAAGATACTGGAAAGCAAAAGGGTTATGGTTTCTTATGTTATGAAGATCAGAGAAGCACTATATTAGCGGTCGACAATTTCAATGGCATAAAGGTATGTTTTAGTGGGATAGCGATATAATTGTCTCTTTGTAATATAATTGTTTTATTTTTACGTATACGATAAAATTTTTTATCTATAAATTACATAATTGCTCGCAATATCTATAAAATATATAATTATAATTATTTGAAATGTCTAATAAAAATTGTTTTTTTTGTTATAGATATTAGGTAGAGTAATACGAGTAGATCACGTTTCTAATTACAAAGCACCTAAAGATTCAAAAAATATAGACGAAGAAACGAGAAATTTACGGAAAGAAGGTTGTGCTCCAAAGAAAAGCTGAAGATGTATATACAACATATCAATAATTCCAGAAATATTTTGTTTTAATTGTAGTATTATGAACAGTTTTACATTTAGACTTAATGGAATATATTATTGACTATAAAAGTTATTTACGACTACTTAATTACTGCCAGTTAAGTCTTTAGTGTTACAGTTGAGATTAGCAATATTACTCAACTTTTATCTCATTATTCCTATCGTACAGTCTTATTTTCCAATTTGATTTGATTTTTCCTCAAGTCTCAAGTATAGAGAACTAGTCATTAGGAGTTGCAAAGGATTAAGAAGCTCCCCGTTTATATTAAACGGAATAATATAATATTAATTGTAATCAGGATCAATAAACATGTTAATGAATTATGTTACTTCTTGAGGGAATGATATCAAGAGGAACCGAATTCACTCATCCATTTCTCATATTTTTCTAAGTCTTCCTGGGAAACGCTTTTGTTACATCTCTCGACGGCTTCGTCGAAATCAGCAGCGGATACAGGCAAATCCAATTCTTCCTTTGGCAATTGCCTGATTTGATCGGGCCTTAAACCCGCAATTTTCTTTCTCATTAACATCATGGAAGCATCCCTGCAACAAATGTAAAATAGTTCGATAGAGTTCGAAACTCAATGTAAACTATATTTTAATAAGCTCTACTCACCTACAAACATTTGTAATATCCGCACCAGAATAACCCTCCAGTTTTCTTGCAATGTCTGTAAGGTTTACAGACAAATCTACTTTAACTTCACGAAGGTTTATCCTTAACAATGCTTCTCTGCCTTCATCTGCAATAAACAAAATATATATTTATTATTAAGGATACATTACATCCTGTTGAAGGCTTACAAAGTTTAATAAACTTACGATTCGGTAATGGAATGTAGATACGTTTTTCCAAGCGTCTTCTTAGAGCTTCATCGATATCCCATGGGAAATTTGTTGCTGCTAGTACCATTACTACTTTACTTGGATCTTCGCTATATAAAACAAAGAGCTTTAGTATCCACAAAAGCAAAAACATTATACAGTGTTTTACCTATTGGAACTTATTCCATCCATTTGAACAAGAAGTTCAGACTTTACACGACGTGAAGCTTCGTGCTCAGATTCAGATCCTCTTCTGGAGCACAGAGAATCAATTTCATCGATGAAAATTGTACTGGGCGCATAAAATCTGGCCTATAGCCAAATAATAAAATATATTGGTATCATAAATGGACATTATATTTCTTTCAATTATAAAAATTTATTTTACTCAGTTATATAGATTATTTTTAATTTTTTACCATCTCAAATAACAATCGAACAAGTTTCTCCGATTCACCCCTATATTTCGATGTTAATGTAGAGGATGAGACATTGAAGAATGTTGTGCCACACTCAGTTGCAACAGCCTTTGCGAGCATAGTTTTGCCTGTTCCAGGTGGTCCAACCATTAATACTCCTTTCCAAGGTCGCCTAATCCCCTAAAAATATCATATATAATATAGACAAAATTTTATTGTAACATATGATTAAAAAGAAAATATACCTTGAAGAAATCAGGCATCCACATTGGAAGTACAACTGCTTCTTCCAGCAACCGCTTTGCCTCGTGTAAATCAGCTATATCGTCCCAATGGATGTTTGGATTCTTTTGAACAATATCTCTTTCTAAATATTAACATACACGTTTGCTTTTATATTTTCATCGTTACATTTGTGAAGAATGATATTAATGACAGAATAATATCATTACCTAATATTTCTACAAGATCTTTATCATTAGCAGATGGTTCAAATTTGCGTTCTTCTAATTCAACATCATCTTTTTCTGTTTCTGACTTATCCTGTAAATTATATTATATAATGTTATAATATCAATATTAATATTAGCAATATTACGAGCATGAAATATAATTAATAAATATTTTTATTACCTTGCTTGCATCATCTTTCTTTACAATTTTCTTATCATCCTTTTTACCAAAAGCCTTACTGTCTGGCTTTTTAGCCGTGGCAAGAGATTTTTTAGTATTTGTACGATTCTGCTGTTTTTGTTGCTGAATTTTTTGCTGTCTTGAATTTCTGAAAAAGATGTAATAGTAATTAGATATTTTCCATATATAATTATATAACAATAATATATATTGGTACTAAAAAGAGAAAAGGAAAAACTAGAAATATTTTCTTGAAGAAGAAAGTTTGAATTTAATACACAAATTAATAAGTAATAAAGTATTATAAGTTTAAATCAATATTGATACTTTTGTTCTGCTGGAGTTAAGGGAGGCCACACATCAGGATCCCTGGGCTGTGTTTGATTCCAAGAGGAATCTGAATTGTTGTAAGCCCAGAGAGCAGGATCTCGTGTCGTTTCCTCGAATGATAAGCAGGATGTTCCTGAAATTTGTGGACTTGTTAAATTAGCTTGACATTATTCCAATTAGTTGGATAAAATCTATCCTAATTGTGCTACCGAGCAGTCTCTCGCCATGTGTGTCCACTTTGAAAAGTTGCAACGTGCTGGATGTAGCCTTCACTTTCTCAAACTCTTCGACGATCTGATGCTGTACTATCTGCCACTTTGCCTTGCGAGTCGCGTCCGCTATGGTTGCAAGTAATCTGTGTATCTGCTGTACAACTCCTTGATAGTAGACACCGGATGTATCATAGTTTCCCATCAATGCCATCTCACGCGCGAGCTTCGTGTTCTCGCAAATTTCATTTATTGACACAGCCATTCCGTCACTCGAATAGATACAAAATTTATTGGATTCTTAAAGAGATATCACGGTGACAGCGCAATCCCTTGGATTCTATTGCACTTTTCGTAATGGCGAAAATTCGTTTAATACCTTGGTGTACATTTTTTCGCTGTAGTCGACATGTTAAACTACATTTGCATAACTGAAGATTAATTTTCGTCAAACGGTTGCACTAAACATAAATTAATCTTGATAACTTGTATAATATAAATTGATAAATTACATAAATAAAATGATAAATTAATAACAAGTTAAATTTAAATATATGCTTTTGCAGAAATTATGAACTTTCATCAATTTTGCGTCATATTCATTTAGCATTTTTGTTGTATCACAGAAGTATTTTGTGGTATCACAGGAAATCACATGAAATCATACTAAAAACCCACTGTCATAAACTGATTACTGACAAAATCGAAAACATCCGAAGATTGGCTACGTTCAACGGAATACAACAGTTTTGCAACTGTTTTATGATTCTCTGCTGAGATAGGACTATTCCTCTCGATCTAAAAGCATAATCCAATCAACGCGAAGAAAACTTCCAACAGTTGCAAAATAAATGTTCTGCTAAATGTAATCATTATGATCTTTCTGTTTCTGAAGCCATTGATTACATAGAAAAATTTAAGATGTAAAGGTACCTTTACTTCGCAAATACAATGAGTATAGTAGCCTTAAGTCATAAGAAATTGATCAATCACAATGTGAGAAGAATAATCGACAATGATTTGTCCATTTCTTGGCTTAAGACCTAAAACTCTATTGTAGATTCGAGTAAAGGTTTACTACATCTATTGGCTGCGTTTGCTTTGCTGCTCACAGCGCTTGTGAGCACCAATTGTCCTTGTTTAATATTTAATAAACAAGAGGGTCGATTGCGTATCTTGAAATGAGATGAAAATTACAAAAATGAACAAATTCATTAGAATTTTCATAATTTAATTGGTCAATACTTACTAATCTTCTCACTTTTGTAATTTTCATCTCATTTCGAGATACATAATCAACCCCCAGAATAAAACGATACAGCCATTATGTTAACATGAGAGTGTCAACACAGCCTTGATTGGATATAAGATAGAGAGATCCGGGACATCTCAAAAACGATGTTTTTATGAAAAAAAACGAATTTGAAATAATCTCTCAAAAACAGTTTCTAAATGATATTTTAAATCGTTTTTGAGACCACTTCAAATTGATCTATTTGTAAAAAGAATCGTTTCTTTTTTACTAAAGAGCAATTTTTAACAATTTTTCGTATATATCGATAAGAGTGAAATCACAATGATGCGGAAAACGACTGTGGAATAGAGAATGCACCATTGAAGCAACCAATCAGCATTATTCTGCATTATTTCGAATAGCGCTGATTGGTTATTCTCTATTCCGCAATTGTTTTCCGCATCGTGTGATTTCATCCTACGGATCCATTCCTAAATTGATTCTTAAGAATCGATTCAATTGTTAGAAAATATCACTAGTTGGCGCTCTCAGCCAACGTTTTCTTTTCAATTCTTTTTGATTCTTGTTTCGCTTGGATGTCGTCCATTTCTTTCGACACAAGCAAGAAAGTGAACGTACAAACGGCACGAATAGCGATTCGAATTGATTCAGTTGCTTTCGAAGTTTTCTGATTAACGAAGGTAAAGCATTTGTAGCGATTAGAAAATATTTATATTTTACAGTACAATTTTTTATTTGTTCAATTAAATATTCGTTTCGATATCCTTTTTTATCTTATATTTATATACGATATATACACGTGGATTCGCAACCGTTGAAAGTTCGTTACAAGCAATGTGATTTTTGTATTTTTTCGGTTATTTGTATTATTTTTTTTATGTAAGGTTACATGTGTTGTCCGTTATCGATGATATATTGAAATATTCAATATTTTGAAAAACTCGATAATATTAAATTGATATTCGTGAAATTTGATAATTTACTGAGAATCACGAAACTATCAGTATTGATTACAGGAAGAAAGATATTTTTAATATTTATATATCTTGAGTATTTTTTTCTATGTATATGAGTGCAAAAGTGCCGATTTCAAATGAATTTGTACGTAAATTTATGACGCAATATTTTTTGGCGGTAATTCTATTGAGAGGTTTAATTCGAGATTTCCATTTGATCTATTTCGTTTTTAGAGTTAAGCTTGATCTACGATCTGCTCTTCGTTTCCTATTTCTTGCTTTTTTATCTCTTCTTTCTTTCTATAATAGTTATTGTAATAGTTATTGATCATTTTATTTTTTGTGGCTTAAATAAAAAGAATTATTGATTTTAATTGTTCATAAAAACCTGATTTACAATGTGCTTTTTATTTCGTGTTTGTTGCTTTTGGTTATTTCTTATATCTTGTTTTTTGCCTCTTATTTCATTTTTCATTTTTTTTATCTCATCAGAGATAAAAATTATCAATTTTATGTTTCTTGTTTCTTCCAAAGTTCGTTAATTTTGATCTTTCGAAAATACAAATTTTAAGCTTTAACACCCGTTTTTATTTAAATTTCGTTTATTTTTAATGAAATTGTAGCTGCTTGAATTTTTAATAAATTGGGCATGATTTTTTGAGTCGTCCAACAAATATTTGATTTAATCTCTTTTTATTTTATGATCTATGTCCAAGTTTCTTTATAATCATATCTTTTTCTTACAGGAAGAAAAATATTGTTATAGAAAGAAAAAAATGGGTAAGGTAAAAGCATTGAAGCATAATGCAAATAAAGGAAAACAGCAATTGCATGAAATAAAAGGTGGTTCTATAAAGAAAAACAAAGATTCCAAATTCAAAAATACACCCAAAGGTAAGGTAGCTTTAATCAACAATTCAATAGAAATTTATCGGAAGCTTTCCCCAAAAGTCTCCTCTGGAAATAAATCTTCAGGTCAAAAGCCTACTCCTACTAAAAACAAGGTTTCAAAGAAATATTGGGATCAAAAGTCTTCTCCAAATGATAATGCAGTAGCGAAGCGATCAAAACAAGATTCTCCAAACAAAAAACAAAATTTCAAGCAAAACACGAATTCAAACAAAGGTCAAAGAATTGATAAGAAGACTTTCAACCCTAAAAAGGTGGAAAAGCAATTAGATAAATCTAATTCTAATACCATTGAAAGTGAGGATGATAGTTTAAATAAATCAGATGAAACATCTGAAAGCGATTCAGATATCCCAGATATTCTTGGCAAGAGTTTAGGAGATGAAACAGATGATGAAGATTATGAAGAGGAAGAAGAAGAAGACACGGATAATGATGATGACTCTGATGAAGAAGAGATGGACGATGATGACGACAGTGATGAAGAAGAGATGTGTGAGCATAAAGGTGTAAAAATGTTTAAAGGTTTACAATCTAAAAATAAGAAAAATCAAAAGGAGGATGATGAAATCGAAAGTAATGAGAATACAACTGAAAGTGATGATGATGAAGATGATACGGATGAAGATGACGACAAGGAAAAGCAGAAAAAGAAAGATGATCACATTAAAAAACCTAAGATTAGAATTATCAAAAATTACGCTGAAGTAGATCCTACAGTATCGGAAAATTCCGATTCAGATGACTATTCCAATGATACTACTGATTATAGCGATGATGCAGAATTAGGTACAAAAGCACTTTTGGGGCAAAGTATTGTAGACGACGATGATGAAAATTTTAATGGAGAAGATAAAGATAGTAGTGATGATATGTATGAAGATGATAGTAGTGAAATTGAAAAAGATAGTGAGAATGATGAGTATGATGCAGAAAGAGAAGCCAATGAAAATGAGAACAGTATTATAGGAAGATTTAACATAACACAAAAAGAAAAAGACGATCTAACAAGAAGAATTGTTCTCATTGATAATATCTCAAAGAAAACACCTGTTAACGTGATAACAGAACTGTGTGAGCAATATGGAAAATATCAGATATTTGAAGCAAAACCTTATCCAGCATTCTTTCTTGATTCAGAACAAGCGGAAAAAATAGAACCTTCGGAATGGCTAAGTCGGGATTATCCACATCTAGAAACATACTCAGTAAATGTCCTATATTCTAACAGATATGACGCTCTGAAAGCAATGAAGTATATGCATGGAAAGAAGTACGCTGGAAATTATTTAAATGTAATAACTGCTGATCAAGTTGTTCAAGAGCCTGACCATGCTGTATATATAACAAATATAAAAAAGAGTACGTATAATAAATCATTGTTGGTCATTTGTCACAATTATGTATTATGGAAAATAATAATGAAATGTTTTTTTTTAATATTTCAGCAACGCCTGACAACTATGTCTGGAAAATGTTTAATCAATGTGGAGTCATAGAACGTATACGAAATATACGTGATCCAATAACGGGACTAAGTAAAGGATTTGGTTACATCTCCTTTCATAATGATGCCGGTGCAAAGTTTGCTCTTAAATATGACAATGTAAAACTTAATGGACAGCGAATTAAAGTGCTGCCATATCCTTATCGTGAGAAAACATCTGTTAAAAATTTGGTAGAAGAAATAAGACGAAGGAATCAAACAATTCTTGAAAGTAAAAAACGAATTCTTGAAAATGATAATCGATCATCAAAAAAGTTTAAGAAGAGTTCAGGAGAACCTGCTAATGTAAATATTTGAACTATTCGTAAATACGTTTATTGCAAATCTTTTGATAATATAATACATTGCAGATTTTGTTCAAATAAAGAACTATATTTTTTCTTAAAAATAAAGATAGAATTAATGTAAGTAGTAAGATAGAATTAATGTAATGTTGTAAATTCTTTTATCTTCTTTTTATAGGTTGAACCTGAAAGAAACATAAAGAAGCAGCATAAAAAGCAAGAGGGAGATAAAAAAAAGTCTACTGCATTTCAAGGTCAAATGGTCGAATTAAAAAATAAAAATAAGACGAACAAACTTGACAAGAAAAAGAAGAAAATGGCAGAAAAGCTTGTAGCTAAATCTAAAAAAATTAAAAAAAATTAAGTTAATATTATCGTATTTTATGAATTCTTAGACATACTTATTACGTAATTTTTTTAACGTTTTTTTATAATCGAAGATATTTTTCGAGTGTTTAATTTTAAAAGAAATATTGGCACTGTAATGAAGAACACTGTAATCTGTAGAAATTTAATATCATCATATATTTTATGGATTGGTTAGGCAATTATCACGCGAATTTTTATTTTCAAAAACATCGTTCATATACATGTTCATTTAATATTGAAGAAAAAAAGTAGATATTGACAATGTTACAAGGAACACTACAGTTCTTTAAATTAAAACTGTGATCACACATAATGTAAACGAGAATACCTCCAATGTATTATATTTCCTCGTATACTGTTATAATGTAACTGCCACTGCTTTTTAATAAATAACGTATGACAAAAAAGAAATTTACATTGTTTTTAAGAATCTGTTTGTTTTATTAAATTCTTAATTTTACCATGTAACTGGGTTGGTAAATGCTGTATGTTACTAAACGCACACTTTGAACAGAAACGTCTCGTGTAAAATATGCTGCATCCTAGACATACCGCATGTTCGCACACACTGCAATCGGCGCCCAAGACCAAGACTTCGCCTTTATTTGGTAAACTAAATGGATCTTTTATAATATAACATTCTTCTGAATAAACAAACTGTCGAGCGAATGGCGGCCTTATGCCTTTATAATCATAGCGCTCTTTTAAAAGACAAAAAGAACAAGTGAAAATGCCACCACCCACTTTCATCGCCGTCTGTTGACTCGTAGAAGCATCCTGTTGCGTCTGCTCATTGATATCAGGTTCGCCTGTTGATGTATGAGCGAGATCCTCCTTCCTATAAAGCAACAAGGAACAGAATGTGCCTCAATGTATTATCGGATTTGGGCATAAATTTATTTTATATTGTATAAATATATTACAATTTTACATTCTACACATACATTTATTTTCTATGTAAGTTTGTGATATTAAAAAACGTCTTAATGTTACTTTGTATCTTTGGCAAAAACTATTTCTTTTTGTAATTCTTGAGGCCACCATGCAGGTTTTACTACTCTTACATTCATACCAGATACATTAAGCTGTCGAGCACTAAGAGATTCATTTATACGCATCAAGCCTAATCCGTATTTAGCGACGCATCCTCGAAACTTTCCTACTGCATTGCCAGATTCGTTAAGAATTTTCTCATCATACGCAAACGGTTTATCTATAATGTTATCAAATAACAGAGGCATTAGGCGTTTCCTGACTACACCCGTGTGATATGTTCGCGCGGTTAATTCCTGGCCAATATAGCAGCCCTTGTGAAAACTAACGCCGTGTAAATAATCGCAATTGATTTCTAAGGGCAATGCTTTCCCAGGTGGTAGATCGTGTATGCCTTCCCCTATTCCTAATTTATATCGAAACGCCTTATAGTCTCCGAGACTCTCTGATGGAGCTATATCAGCATCTAGATGTTTAATTATCTCGTTTTTACTAATCTGTGACTCGGCGAGAATTCTAAGACCAAGATCAGGTAATCTGGGATCTTCATATATCATAACGTTGTCGACAAACTTGCTGGTTTTACTATTAAACGTGCCACATGGAAATATCATTCCTTCCAGCTTGAACTTTTCTGTCTCGTTCACCGCAGCTCCATTATCGAGATGTTTGGTAGAATTGAACATCGACCAGACATTAATTTTGTCTCCTACATGTTCTATATCTATCTTTCGTCTTACGCGATACATCTTCAAGTGTCTCTGTAAGGAATCAACAATCTGCGAATCACATTCTACGTAATACAAGTTGCTTTCCTCACTCTTGTATACAATAGCATCGCACATCACTCTGCCTCGGATATTCAAAAACAAAGTATAGATGCTAGGCGCCCCTTCGTCGAGATGTTTCATATCATTCGTAATCAATCCCTGGAGGAAGAAAGAGGCTTCGTTACCATTTACGCGCAGTATGCTTCTGTCAATCAAGCGTTCTAAGGTCTTGCCATCGACTTGGGTTGAACTGTGTCTAAATGTGTATCGCTGGTGGCTACTGATCCTTTTATTTCGCTTGCACATATGGAGAACGGAGCGACTAACGCGATCAATCATCATAGCGGACGTCATATAGGGTTCGAATGGATTCTTTTATTTCTACGAAAAATAAACACGCAAGTACACTAGAACCGGTGGACGATTTTGCCTAACCTCCGAATATCTTATATTTAATTATTTCTATACGCACAATATTATTTATGAGATATATTACTCTTACATTTGTGCGGTAATTCAATTACGATTGTTTCAATCAATTCCAATTATATGATCCGGTATGTGAAAAAGAGCCCGAGCCTCAATCGTCCGCGTCTCGAAATCAGATGATCACGAGTCCTAGCTACACTTTGTTGCACTTTCTGTACCCAAAATGAAATAAATATTAAAATATAAAAATATTGAAATATTGAAAAGAAATGAAAGAGAAGTAATAAAAAAAAATATAACAGAATACCATTTAATAAATCGCGCGTAATATTTTGACACGAAAAAAATTAACTACATTCGATAGTAAAAACGGTCGGTAATATTGGTATTTTATTTACTCTTTTGAGATATCTGCATTTTATGGTCATGAAAATTATATATTAGGAATCAATATATAAATTATTTAAGGATATATGTTACATTTAAAAACAATGTTAAAGAAAAAATGTTAATTTAAAGAAAAGAAGATTGAGAAATAGGCAGGGATGATCCGACATGCTTCGGGATTTCAACAGTATTTCTGATGCATTTCATTTTATTTACTTTCTTCGTTTCTTAACAAAACAATGGTGATCACAATTAGATATAGATATCAGTCGTTCGCACTTAAATAAGGCGATCGGAACTGCGTTTGTTTTTGCATTAATTTTTCATCGCCATTAATCTTACAATTCATTCTCTGCTTATTCTTTATATAATTGTTTCATATTAAATGACGTAGGTGACATAACATTTTGCAAAGTGATATATACAAGATTATTGGTAGAAAACTTTTTTTGCAATTTTTTCTAAAAGTAGCAAATAACTGTGTCTTTTAGATCGAGACTTATTTCCTAACTAAAGTTCAATTTAAATTATTCTTTATTTAACGTATAACATTTCTGTCAATTGTGACAAAAACGAGTTGGTCCTTAAAATCGAGTTTTTACAGTGATAATTAAATAAATGTATCTAATATAAAGGAATTCAAGTTGTAATTATACAAAATAGCTAACAAAGAATTATAATTCATAATATATGCAAAGATCAACATCATAATTTTTATATTGTACATAAATAATTGTAACAATTGTCGACAAAAATAATCAGACTGATATATTTGAATAAATCAATCAATGCAAAAAAGAACATTTTCAAATTTTAAAAAAATTAAAAAATTTGACATATATAAGTTGTTTTAACATGAATTCTGAAGCGTCATATATGATTCTAGAGATGAATACAGTAAATGTGATCCTAACAGTTAATAGAGCTACTATCGTGAAACTTTCAGCGAACCAAATGAATTTTTTTATCGAGATACAGTATAATTTTAAAATAATATATACGCAGAATTGTGCGATCGATCGATACACCAGTCTTCGCGCACGTTCATTACTGGAATCTCGGAGCAATATTTTATATATTCAAGTTGATACTAGTTGATACTAAATATTAATAATTGGAGAACCATTCATGACCATCTACAAATTTCACAGGGTAGCGGTTCTCAAATTTTTTCAACATGAATAAAACTTATGTAAATGTTGTTAGTAACGCAGCACGTAAGAAATAAATAATTTGTGCTGCATTATATATATATATATATATATATATATATATAAAGTATTTAAAAAAGAACGAAATTAAATCCAATAATTAAATTCAATAATTAATTTTCCAGGATTTTTATTTCTCGGATTTGGTTCTTTTATTTCATTTTTTTTTCACGCTATATCTCGTATAATAATACGAATCTTTTTCTATCGTTTAAAATAAAATTAATTGTAATTTAAGCATCGCTATAATAGGATGATTTTAAATAAAACGCGTCGTGCAAGATTTATTCTCGTATATGTTACATCACCGTTAAGCGCACCGTCATCGTCGAACATCGTCAAACAGCGTCATCCACCTTTATACAAACAATTCGTATACAGCCTGATCAGAAGGATCGGATGATACAAGATCAACGTGCCATCCTATTTACAGTCGACGAATACGATCCGTCGCGAAAGAAGATTCTCGGTCTTGGAACATCTTGGCGGAAATATCTCGTTATTGCACAATAATGTCAGAGTTGAGATACGACTTCGTCGCGTTAACGATCACGCTCGAATTACAATTAATCTACGGGCTAATGGTTACTTCAGTATTCTACATCGTACTATATTACGATAAGGGGAGACTGGCCAGAACGTGCGCAATTTATTATTGCTTTGGCTATGATGCATAGTGTAATATCTTTATTAGCGTATTTTCTCGTAGAAATAATTAACGTTACGAGTTTGAGAGCGAATGGCGGAGCGAATCTCGTTTTCGCCACGGAAAGCCCGTTTAAACGGCGAAAACTCCACATGCAACGAATCGGTGCAACCATACCGGTTTTTATTTCTTTTTTCCTTTTCCCTCCTTTTATTTATTTCGTTCGAGCGAAAGAGTTACTGAGGCCTGTTCTTTTATTTTTCCGCTCGCCGTTCATTTCGGCTTACGTATTTAACTCCAAACAACTGTTCTATGTTACATTTGCCGTAAGCTGCAAGGTGACGAACTGCAGACAACGCTGGATCGGACTACAAACAGAACGTATGCAGATCCATTCCGTAAAGAGTAACTTTGTTACATCGCAATTGCCGCGATTCGCCTGGCAGCAATCTCTGTTTCACGGGAATTCCGTTTCAAAGGGATGAAGCGCACGGGAAACAATGCGGCCGATTAATCTCGCTCGGGTAGTTTCTGTTGCTTCTTACTGATTTTCGCTTGCAGCCGAGTATTTCGAAGAAACATTAATCGCTGTCGTAATGCGAGGGATTATGTTCCACAGTGTATGAACAAGAAAGATCATCATACAAGTCTGCGGCATGAATGTTAAATTACGCGAATTGTATGCGCTGGTGACGTTCTTTCATACAAACGCGAGTAACGTTCTCGCAGTTTGCCTACGTATGTTAAATTGCACTGTCGCTTTTTGCACACGGACCGAAACGTTCTCACTCGTTCTTAAATGACAATTCCTACCGCGCGTTTCCTTACGGAGTCACCGTTTCGAGAATAAAATGTCTCATTATTTAAAGGAATTTTGAAGTATTTCTTAGTACTTCTTCTATCTTATTTTTATCGTGCCTCATCTATTCTTGTATCACTGTCGAGGAATGTTCTCTTCAGTGCCTAATGTCCACTTCGTCTGTCGCCTGATTCTCCAATGTGCATGGTCTGTAAAACTCCTGGCCTCTTTCGTGCAGCCATTTGTTTGCCACTGAAAAAAAATAAGTTGTGAAATAATAAGCTGTGTGTAATATAATATTCATGAAATAAAACATTAAACTTTAAGAACACTTTAACAACGTACCCCACTTCGATCCTGTAAGTACCGGGCAAGCCGCGTGTCTAGTTTTAAAATCCCCCTCACCATTAGGCTTTAGATTATGCCAAAATGCCGCGCTACCCTTTCTCGGCCAAAGTGATATGTTTATAGCGGTAAATACGGTACCGCCTCCTTGCTCGACATCGCTCATCTGTAGATAATGAGACAATGTTACATCGTCCCGAGCTGTCAGCATGCAACAAACCAGAATTTAAACTTACGTAATACAGAACCGTTGCAATTCTGTTGCCAGTTCCGAGGCTCTTGAATGCATTCGTCTCTTCTTTCTGTAAACGTAAAGTGGATCGAGTTAATTAAGAGATGGCAAATAACTGCAGAAGGGCAAACTTTGATTGGTTCTTATCGTAAATTTACCCTCGCAAAGTCGAAATGTGGCTCGTAGTGACCACCGATGCCATAATTAACAACTTGAAGTTCCTCTGCCGTCTCTACAGACATACTTGTCATGTGCTCCACGCGTTTACTCACCGCCGCTACGTGCTTATGCTCGTGTTCCTGGAGCCACGCGCTCTTACTGATTCTGTAATTTGCTATCTCTAAGGCACCAGTCTTGTAATTCTGCACCGTGGCGCGCTTAAACTGCAACACGTAATTGCCATTATCTTCAGGAATTCCTGTAATTTCGCGGCGCGTGGAAACAGGCGGTGTACACAGCGTCTCAGAGGAGACGTTCTCAGCGGATGATAATTTCTGGTAAACGCAATTATTTACCCTAGGCTGAGCCATTCGCTTGATCGTCTCGATTTCCTCGTCGTAGATCACGTTGTGATAAACAACTATCCTCGGATCTAAATACGCCTCCTCCTCCTTGAATGGCGCGATCTTCAGAAAGGGAATTCCACGGTCGACGTAACGGCACTTAAGATTCTTCTCCACCTCCGGCGGAATAGATACTTCGCCGCGACAAAGCATCTCGTACCTCTCCCTCTCTGTCATTTCCTCCCACGTTTTTACCCTTTCCTCGGCGACAGTGAAGTTCTGTAAGTGCGATAATGAACTTTATGGACGCTTGCGGAAAACTGAGAGATTGCACACCGAGATTTTACATCATCAAAAATAATAGTTCACGAAAAGTTCTTTGTTGTTTAACGTTATCTTTCGCGCTAATTGCAAGATAAATAGGTAAATGACAAATTAATTTGCTATAGTAAATCCAACAATTATTTAAAATGTATCCATTCCTCTCTCTCCCTCTCTCTCTCTCTCTCTCTCTCTCTCTCTCTCCCTCTCTCTCTCCCGTTACTTTCATTTAGATTACATTTTCATTCTCTTAATCAGCCTAAATGGCTGATCCTAATCATGGTTTACCTGTTCAGGAATCGCAGTATCATCCTTCCCATCCTCGCCTCGTTTCTTTTTTGACTGACTCGCTTTGCTTTGGATCTCTTTTTGATAATACGCGCGGTTTCCCAATGCTCTCTCGTGTGTCGGCACCAATTCGAGCAACTCGTTCGTCATACTCAAAGCACGGGCGACGTTACCTAGTTGGCAATAAAGATGGAATAACATTTTATGTATTTGAAATGTACTGCCAAAAGAGTAGGCTTTCAGAAATTTTCTCGTGCCCTTCGCGATGCATACGACATGCATAATATAATTTACTGTCAGAACCTTGCATGTACGTCGAAAAGGCCAAGTATTCCAGGATGTCAGGCTTGGAAGTGGTGGTGGCATTCTGTTCTTCTTGCAAGCGGTCCATAGCCTCCTGCATCCACAAAACCGTGTGATAGTAATCGCGATTGTGATAAGATTGTCGGCCCAGTTCGAAGCAATCGCTTGCTGAAACGTGAAATTATCGTACGTATATAACAAAGGTGAAAAATAAAGAGAATTATTTATATTATAGGCACGAGAACGCATACAATCGGCGTTTCGTTGAATCTTCTTTTTCCGCGGGGCAATCTGGATTGTGTTCCATTGAATTTCTTTCTGCTCGCAGTAAATAGCACACGGAAGCGCAGGTATGGCATATACTGATAGCGAGAAAAGTGAGTTCATTAATTAATTTTCTTTTTACAAACCGCAAAGCACGCTTTTCATATTTCTTTACACGTAAAATTCTCCGACTCTCGTCTATTATATGCCTTTTTTCATACCGACAAAAACGAGCGATATATGATACAATTTATTCTTATACCAGATTCTTTGTGCTACAATGAACTCGCTCTTCTCGTTAAATTTGCCATCACGTTAGGGAAAATATGGCCTTTCGCAACAGTTTCGTGAACGTTCGTATAGAAATTTTAATTAAATTCCCCGAGACAGAGGAATCGGACACGTTTCCGTACTATGTTAAATAATTTCTTCAGATACAGATTGATATTTACTTTCGATTGAAAGAATCGTTTGACGAGTAAGGATTCCGAGATATCTGTAACATAAATTGAGTCATATAGTTTACATAAGGAGAGATGTCATTCGTACCAGTCAATCCGGTGCTGTATTGCACTCCATTCAAGACACCCCTCGCAACTTGTGCGGTTTCAAGCTTGTACGTGTCCTGCAGCCTCATCAAAGCGACTGCGGCCCCATTCAGGTCCTCGTCGGTTGGGAATTTTAGATCGCTCCTGGAATTCGTGATGTTTGCGACGAAGGACTTGCCGACGTCCTCGGTTATCAGTTCCTCTACCTTTTTCCAATCGGTGGTCAGCCGTTTCACCAGCAGATAAGCATTTATAGGATTCGATAGATACTGCTGAATGTTCCTGGACGCCTCTTCGTGTTCTCTCGCATAACCCTCCACGTTCCTGAAAGGAAACGTTTTCCATTAGCCGGAAAAAGTCGCGGGAAAAAAATTTAATTAACTCTTTAGCCATTCGTTTTATTTGAATTTAATTCGAAAAACAATTCACAAGACAGAAGTGTAAATAAAACATGTAAAAGATTCACATGTGTGTAACTTTCGCACAGATGCGATTGGATACACATTTCTATATTATATTTATATAATATAATATAATAATATAATATAAAATTATATTTCTACATTATATAAATATAAGAAATACAAAAATAATTACTTTCATTTAAGTTTAAAATTTCTCAAAAACAAATTCTTTTATTAATCTATTATAAAAGAAAAAAAAATTGATTTTAATAATTCATAAATATATTTAAATATCAAACGTTCAACTGGACTTATAAAATTTCTATTAAATTAATGCTAAAAGCGTTAGATAAAATAACCGATAGAATCAAAAATCATCGATATTAATCTGTCCTACTGCTGTTTATAGCTGCAGGACAATGAAATCTAGATTTAATTGAATTGTTTGCGTGGGATCTAATAACATAGTGGAATTTATTAAGCAGTGTTTGAAAGCTTGTGCTTCCTAGATTATCCAGCCGGTCTCTTTTTGCACAATTCGTGTAATATTAATGTCATAACGCATGATTTTCAATTGAATTGGTCTTCAAATAGCGAATTCAATCCACGAACAGAAATCAGAGATAATCTCGCATGCTCTTTGACAACTTTAATTAATTCACGCTATAGCCATCAGTTTTTTTCGAAATCAACTCGCTTTGTTCAGTTTAATTTTCTATGACCATCGAATTTTCTGTATAGAGGCCTTTAATATTTCAACAGTTTTACCGAATGAAGCAAAAAATTTAGTTTCAAATTGACTTTTAAAAATCATAGATGAGAGAAAAGACATTTTATAATCGTAATCGATTGGACAGAACGAAAATGAGACCAAACGCAGCGAAGATGAGACGACAAAATCGATTTAGACAGAAGCTTAAGCTTTATCTTATCGCTGAATCGGTCAGATAAAAAAATATTATCATTCCGCTTAAAGAATTCCACTTTCCAATTAATGGCAGGGTATCCGCATGACCATCAAGTAATTTGAAGTCGCGCGAAAGAAGAATAAGAAAGAGGAATAAGAAAAAGAGAGAGGTGATGATAACTTTTCTTATCACCGCGAAAAGGGGAGTGAGGTGGAACATACCGTTCCGTCGTTTCCAATTGCAATCGGGATGTGATTCTATCACGATATCAACCCCGCGGCGAACGACGAAGACGTTTCCGACACCTGGCGACACCATTGTCCTCGACGATGTCGCTCGACAACGCGGCGAGACGTCCTCTCGAGAGGAGGAGGAAGAGACGACTTATCTCACGTCGCGAATCTCCGGAATAGACGTCCCTGTCGATTCGTTCTCGCATTTAATGTATAGCCGAGACGCGGAAGACTTTTTACGTTAAAAACTCAAAGATGGTCTTTGTCTGATCGAGACACTTCTAGCCTCTCGCTCTTGAGAAAGAAATCGTGACAAGAGCAGTATCATCGCGAGAGAAGACATAAGTCAATCCTTTCACGAATCGGGGAAACTAATGATTTTTTTTTCCTTTATAGAAATACATCAAATCGAGAGAGAGAGATATTTACTGCACTTTTTGTATACTTTTGTAATAATTCTCTCTGCAAACGTTGCTGTAAATTAACGAGTGCAAAGAAATCATAATTAGATTGAAATATTTTAATATTTAGCGACGTCTGAAAATAATTTTGTTGGATAATTAAAATAATTACGTTAATAATCTTAAGCATAGTGAATAATGCTGTGAAAAGTTTTGTGAACATTATAACAACCAGTTTAAATGTTCTAG
>Ga0157364_1000138_pt1 | contig 34902 bp, 29 predicted proteins | sample AttsexASBM2_FD_111476 | JGI IMG/M metagenome (GOLD analysis project Ga0157364, IMG submission 111476) | Fungus gardens microbial communities from leaf cutter ant in Ribeirão Preto, State of São Paulo, Brazil - Atta sexdens ASBM2 | ecosystem: Host-associated > Fungi > Mycelium > Unclassified ...
ATCGTGTCTCTCGTTGTATTGCGGTCGTTTGTCTTTCAATGCTCGGCTCAAACGCATCAATTGCGTTCGATACCGATCGCCTGTGATTGTTTCAGTCGATTTTAACAGTTCATAATACACTACGCCGAGCTGGTCCCACCAAATACAAAGCATGTCCTTGGAGCCGTGAATATTCGGTTTGGCCGTCGACGTGGAAGCATGGCCGGGAATTCCCCATGATTTTCTGCGCTTGAGATTATCGCTAGAGAGACTAAATTGTAATCCGGATCTATGTTACAAGGAAACCGTTGAAGCCCCCCGATTTTGATGGATTTTAGATGTGTTGTAGAATATAAAAATCCGTGAAAGACAGTTCCAATGATTTCCTCGTTATCTTTGAGTTTTTTAACAAGATCAAAGCTACCATATTATTAATAAAATTTGCAACTTTAGGAACACTCTTGATAATCATTTCAGAAAGGTACATTATATAACGGACTGTCAATGAAGAAATAATAATGCGAATGGGCAATTCGGTTTGTGAACTTTTGGTAATGCATAAGCCTTTGGAAGATTATCGTCGCTACAATATAATTTTTTGTATGTAGAAATAAAATTTATTCTATCTCGCAAGTAAGTTTTTCAATTTATTAATAATTTTGGTTATCGGATCTTTATCAATTTTCAAGTATGTGAATCTAATAACATTAGATTAATCTTTTCAAAGTGAATCTTTATTTAAAGCCACCGTTATAGTGATCCTTGTCAGCCTTAATAATAAAAATCACATTACGATTATCACGTAAAGTGATAATATATTTATGATAGTATATTTAAAAATCTTAAGAACATGAAAACATGTATTGAGTATATTAACAAAGAAATAGCTTTAATATGATATAATAATACCTAATAATTTTTTAATTTTTTGCATAATATTTTGCTCACTCTCTCTTTCAAAATGATACACTTGAACATGTTAAAAATCCGGCCGAACATTCTGGAACGCTCTAAAAAAAGAGTCCGGAAAAAATTGAACGTTTGGTCACCCTATTTATGTGTGACAGTGTCACAGACTCAATAATTTCCGACTCCCTCGCTTGCTCCCAAATTCCAATAGTAGTAAAAAAAGGTACATATCGAAAATCCACTCGGACGTTCCCGGATGCTCGAAAAGAATACATATCCGAGAAAAAGAGTAAAGGCGGATGGTCACTCTAGCTACACTATGAAACTAAACTGCGTTCCAACAAATATCTTACACACTGGAACACAGTGTTGTCGTGGGTCAAAAAATAATTTCATTAAATCCTTACTTCAAAATTCACTAAAAAGCTCCAAAATTATTTTCACCAAATGCGTGAAAGACTAAAAAAAAGAAGAAATAAAACAAAGTGAATATACTTTTGCAATCTCTGTTGACAGTACGGTTGCTCTTCAATAAATAAATGCCATCGTTTGCAATTTATATACAGATATATTAACTGTTGCACTATATAATTAAATTAATAAAAGTTGGTTGTTCCATCTTTCAGTAAATTTTACGTGTTAGTTAAGTCTCTGGCAATGCGATTGAATGATTTTGCTATAATACTAATGCATAAAATTTGCCAAAAGGTGGAACAAGTGGCCCTAATATATAACAAGATTATAACAATCTTTCTCCATGTATCATTATCATCTATATTTTTTAAAAAATAACTATTAGACTAATTATAGAATTATTGACAACTCATTACACTTTAGTCTGTGAAATTTAAAATGAAATCTATATATAAATTATGTAACTAGATTGACTGCGTTCAACTAAAAAATGCAACTTTAAGATTCTTGATTGCTTTTTTTTTATGTTAATATAAACTAATAAGAAATTGAAAACAAGAGGAATAGAAGACGCTGATATGAAAATTCATCAAATAAAGAAGTAATTCACTGAATCACCAAAAAGATCTTAAAAATCACTAAATTAGCGAAAAATCACAAAAAATGGCAACTGTGTCCTAAATGAAAAACACCCTTATTACAAGCGATCAGCTGCGGGCCCAATATTGCCAATTTTGATTGGTGACCGCTTAGCCAATCATCAAGTGAAACTCATTTTAGCTTCTCTGATAATATAGCTGTAATCAGAAGCCAATTAGAGGATTGCATTAATATCTCAAAATTATTTAAGAAAAATTCTTAAAATAAGAATAGCCTATGAATATTGCCTTATATTTTTTATATCTAGGAATTTCTTAAATTAAAAAAATTTTTTTGAAAATTGTGATTAAGCATTTTAGAAATGACTTTCCCTCCGTGGATTCGCCAGAGGCTTAATAATAGAAGATTCCATAAAATGAAATTGATTGTACAATGGTAAATTGTAAAATCAGACACATATATTCATCTTTGTTCACAGACGCTTAAAGAGCGTGCAGCAGAGATTGCAGCGCAGAAAGAGGCGTTCGCTATACAGAAGAGGGTCGCTGGCAACGAGTGCTCGGAGCTGCGTACTGTTATTACTGATAGAAAAAGCAGGATACGGCAGTTGCAGATGCGATATGACAGCAGCGTCGCAACAATAGGTACTACCGTGGATGGGGCGCCGATGAGCACCGCATACTTAAAGATACAAAGTGCTCAAGAGCGATACATGCTGCGAGAACAAGGCGACAAGTTGGACGAAACAATCAGACGAACAGAGCAGGAAATACGTAGTATGGAAAACACATTGCGTGTAGTAAACGTATGTAACGATAAATATAGGGACAGTATGAGCACGGTTAATCAAGACGGACCTGAATGGACGGAACAAAACAGACTCGATGAGCAGATGCATAATGCACGACAGAAGCTATTACAAAAACAAACGCAACTGCAACGATTGTTTGATAAATTACAGGTACATATCCTATCAATACACAGGTATATTCGTACATATCCTATCAATATACAAATCAATTAAAATTAATATGTAACACTGTGTGTTATATTACATTGTTGAGTGCAAAATTTTAACATTGATATTATGTTAATTTATGTTGACTTTTAATTTATATCGACTTGGTAGGAGATCTTTTCGTACTTATCAAAAAATTGATATAAAATGGTATTTATCAGATTAATAAGAAATAAAAACTATATGCATTTGTACAAAGAGATGATAGCAACAGAAAGATCTAAAAAGTAAAAAGTACGACAAAATTATTTTTAGTGATTTGTTTAGTTATATATTATTTTTATAGCATAAAAAAATCTATATTTTTCTATTGCAAATAATGCATGTATTAAATGTTTAACGTGCAAAATATAAAATTAAACGAGTAAATTTAATTGATAGCAATAAAATATAGAAAATTAATATTTCAATTTTATTTGGCAGAAAACGCAGAATGATTATACTCAATTGCTCAACGATATCGAAAAAAACAAAGAAGAAAAGGAAAATAAAGAACATTATATATCAGGTATTGAGAAACAAACGGCAGAACAAGAAGAGAAGATATCCAGAGCCAATAAGAGCCTTCGTAAGGTACAGAAGGATATAAATTTATATATTTCTAAAAGAGACGGCGCTGTGCTTTTGCAACAGGTAGGTAATGATGAAGATTTACTATTAAATCATGCTCTTCGATTTTATCTCGAGATGCTTCCCTGCAGAAAGAAGTGGAATTGCGAGAACTTCAAGAACAAAACGCCCTAATTCTTCAAGATATCGCGGAGTTCACGATTCGTCATGTAGAAGCTGAAGCATACATTAAGAAATTACTGATAGTCAAGAACATCGAGTTACCATATTTTCCTTCATCGATTAAATCACCTTGTGACAGTTCTGCAGGCACGATAGATCATTTGAAGAGTACAAGTCGCATAAGTGCCTTTACATCATCAAGGGAGAGCATCAGTAGCATAATTAAAATTGAGCCGCAATTTGAGGAACGTACGTACATTAAGAAAGTATTATTGTGATAGTTCTTTAGGGGATGTTGGAGTGACGGCCGAACTTGATCGCTGTCAATAATAGTACAGATTTTTTAAAATTTCAAATAAAAAAGTCAATAATAATGATATCTTTAATTCATTTCTTTATTTGTCTCACACAAATGCATCTGTCCTTAATTAACATATTATAACGCTATCTCTTGATTGAATATCTACTGTTAAACACATTATTGCTTTATTTATCATTTCGAGTCTTCGCTCATCGTTCGTATACACATAATTTACAGATTAATAGAAATCTTTCTTTTTAAACTTTTACCATAACTTTAGTTTCATAAACTCATCGTCGTTTATGCATGTACAATAAAACATTGGGTACTGAAATGTCGTTTTGATCCATATGAGTTATAAGAGCTACTTTTGTATTAAGATCTACATCAAGTGACAATTTTATGAGTTAAAAAATGTATGTTTTTAACTTTTTTTTATTTTAATATTTATTTTAAAGTTTACTGCAGCACCTGCCAATTTTGCGTCTACTTTAATTTTATAAAAGGACTTTTGATTCCGTTCAGTAAATTCGAAGATTTATATCGATCTGCAATGTTCCGACAATTTGGTCACTACAGTATCCCCTTAAATATCTTCATGTTTTATTTAGAATTATATCATCAAAGCAATTAGGAAAAAAGAACATTTTTATTAATTTCTGATGATTGATTTTTTTAAAACGTTGAATTTATCAAATTAAAATCATTTAAATCTTAATAACAATTATTAATTTGTATTTTATTTGATTTTAATAGCGAGTAACGCATCGAGGAAAACTGCAAAGCATGATCCTACATCTGAAGAATCGCTTTTGTCAAAGCGATCCACTATTGCACACAAAAAGCAACAATTATGGAAAAAATCATAATAATAATTTCGATAGCATAATAATTCAACATCTACATGCTGGTCGACATCAGCTAAAATAAATGTAACGCGTGCAAAAGTCTGGTCGCAATTAAAATAATTAAAATTTTAATTGAAAAAGGACAAAATTTTTTATTTGAATCTGTTACAATTCTATTTAATATAATCAGAATTCTGCTTGATATAATCAAAATCTTCTGGTTTGTCCATTTTCAATCAGAAATTTTTATTAGTATAGTGTTACGTAACAATTACCAAGATTGAGTATTAAGTTTTTTTTAAATTAAGAGGGAAAATTTTAAGTTAAAAAAATTAAAGTTAATTTATAAAATTAATTTACTTAAGTTAAAAGTTGAATGAACAAAAAATTATTTAATTAATGTTACATTAAGGCTCCTAAGTAGTCGTTGCGATCATATTTGAATTGCCATAAGCGAGAAATGACAATGTTAATTTATAAAGATTATGCGTTTCGCGGGTTTTCTCCATGTTTATTCTTGGAATGCCAACGTTTCGTGAATCTTGCAGTCCACTTCATTAAGATGAGAAGCAGCCTGATGCTGAGCTGTTTCTACGAATCGTTCCTTTTTTATATATATTACGCTATTTGGAGTAGTGGAGAGAAAAAAGAGAATTGTGGATGGGAGGAGGAGGGAGAGGTGGAAATCGGTTAGTCCTCAATAACTGGGAGAATAGTTTTCCATATTTTATTTATGTTGTAGCCATTATCTCTATTTAGATTATTAGGGTTTTTGTATCTCTATGACTTTTCTATACTTTCTTGGAAAATATGATGTAATGTTGGCTATTGTGATCGTTTTGTCAAACAGTATTTGATGTCCTGTTTCGATTTGTATTCTGATAATGCTGATTGCGTGACATGTTTTAACTTGACATCATGTTGATGTTCTTTTATCCATAGGTTGATCATTTTCTCAGTTTCTCCAATGTATACTTGTCCGCAGGAACAAAGTATTTTGCACACTCTTGCGCAGCTGAGCGGAGGTCTTTGATCTTTAGGATTTTTTAAAATTTGTCCTTATCTTTTGGGAGATTTAAAGATAGTTCGAATATTGTATTTGTTTAATATCCTGCCAATTCAATTTATTGTTCCTTTGATATATGGAAGAATGGATAGGATCTTTTCTGATTGTATGTCAGAGACCGTTGTCTTGTTTGCATGTTTATTGATTGTTTTGATTATGTCTTCTTTGTCATGTCCGTTTTTCTGTAAGGTTATTTAAGTGAGTTCTGTCTGTAGATGTTCTTTGTCAGAGATGGTAAAAGCGCTGTGTATAAGCGCTGTGAATTGATTGCAGATTGCTTTGTGCTGCGTGATGATGTGACTTGGCATGTAGGTATCTATCTGTGTTTTCTGTACACTTGATGGCCTAAGGTACCGTCAGCTTTTTTAGAGACAAGAATATCTAGGAAGAGAAGTCTTCCGTTTTCCTCTATGTTTATCCTCCATCATGTCAATGAAATGGATATTTGGATGTTGATTGTTGAGAAAAATAAGGAATTTACAGAGTTCAACTTTGCCGTATCTCCATATTACGAATGTGTCATCTACATAACGGAATCAAACTTCTGATTTTTTTGAATGTTTTTCTGAGAGCTTCTTTCTCAAAATGCTCCATGAAGATGTTGGTGATTACAAGAGAAATAGGAGAACCTCCTATGGCCGCTTCTGAAATTTGTTCATAAAATTGATTGTTATAGGAAAAGTAAGTGGTTGTTAAGCAGTGCTCTATTAGCGGGATGAAGTCGGAGGGGACTTCATGTGAGGCCTTTATTATGTTTAATGTGCCTTTTATTCGGACTTGTGTGAAAAGGGATTCTGCGTCGAAACTTATAAGCAAGTCTGTGGGACGTAGTCGGATCTTTTGTATGAAGTCCATTGAGTTAATTATGTGTGATTCGGGTTTTCCAATGGATTGTAGTGTTTGTGCTAGGAAGCGGAATAAGTTGTATGTAGGGGAGTGTATGGTGCTAACAATCGGTCTAAGTGGAATATTTTGTTTGTGTACTTTTGGTAGTCCCTATAGTCTTGGTGAGAGAGGATTTGTAAGTTTTAATGTTGATTTGGTTTTAGAATGTTGTTTTTTTCCACCAAAATCATAGTGTTCTGTGCGATTATATTAGTTGAATCTTTGTCAAGCTTTTTGTATACTTTGTTCGAAAGAAGGTTCTACATGCCGAGTCATATCACCACCCAGCACAAAAACAGTCTACAATCAATTCACTTATACACAGAGCTTTCATCTCTGACAAAGAACATCTACAGACAGAATTCAATCACTTAAAAATAGCCTTACAGAAAAACGGACACGACAAAGAAGATATAATCAAAATAATCAATAAACAAGACAACGTCTCTGACACAATTAGACGAAAGAATCCTATCCATTCTCCCATATGTCAAAGGAACAACAGATCGGATTGACAGGATATTAAACAAATACAATATTCGAACTATCTTTAAACCATTCAAAAAGATAGGACAAATCTTAAGAAATCCTAAAGATCAAAGATCTCCACTCAGCTCCGCAGAATATACAAAATACCTTGTTCCTGCAGGCAAGTATATATTGGAGAAACTAGAAGAATGATCAACCTACGGATAAAAGAATCACCAACGTGATGTCAGGTTAAAACACGTCACGCAATCAGCATTATTAGAACACAACATCGAAACAGGACATCAAATACTGTTTGACAAAACGATCACAATAGCCAACATTACATCATACTTCCCAAAAAAATATAGAAAAGCCATAGAGATACAAAAACATCCTAACTGTCTAAATATAGAGATAATGGCTACAACATAAATAAAATATAGAAAACTATTCTTCCGATTATTAAGGACTGACCGATTGTCCCCACCTCTTTTCCCTCCCCCCACCCACAATTTTCTTCTTTCCCTTCATCATTCCAACAAGTAGCACAATATATAAAAAAGAAACAATCCGGAAGAACAGCTCAATATCAGGCTGCTCCTCGCCCTGATGAAGTGGATTGCAAGGTTTACGAAAGGTTCATATTGCCATTCCAAGAATGGATCTAGACACGGAGGAAAACCCGCGAATCTCATAATCTTTATACAGAAAGCACCTGTGGAAGTCTCAAGACTGTTAATTTATGTTACGTATATCATTTATAAAGACAATTTGGATAAATTGAAATAACCAGATCGCTTAAAAATGGATGGAAACTGTTCTTTCCTCTCTTGAGTCAGTAAATGGTCATAAAAACACATAAAGTCTCTATTCGGGCAAAAAATACACGATACGACAATTGTTGAAACGAGTGAAGAATACATTTTTACTATATAATTAATACTATAAAATTTCAAGATAATTTTAGTTTTTATCCATTTTTACGATTTTAATAAGTATGAGATACATTTTCATAATTGAGCACATAATAACAAAATAGCACGTAACATTAAATTTTGTTAAACTTTTCTGTGGCGCTACAGAAAAGTGTCGCGTAGAGTCCCTATAAGAGGCTGCGCACAATGAAGAAATTGAAACAGAGAATAGGAACAGAAACAGAGAATAAGAATTTCAGAAACTGTGTATTCTATAATGCGTTTAATACCTGGCTGTTCAGCGGAGAGTTGCATGAATTCCTCGAAGGGGGTTTAAAATGGAGTATGTTCCCAAAGATGTCTATTTATTTTCTCTTTCAATACGCTCAATTTGTGGTGACTTGGAAAATGCTCTACTCTTTCCAATGTACATATAAAAATTGTTGCACTTAAAAGAACTGAGCAATAGTTCATGCTATTTATTAAAGCGATAACGAATATCCAAAATTAATTTTACTATTAGGTACATTTTTGCTCGCATGTACAATTCTATTCTACAAATACTCTATCTTATCTGGGATCATTAAAATAGTTTGAATTCAACTCTATTATCGCGTATAACAGCAAATAATCATTGTACGGCAAACACAGCGATTTCCGGTTTTGACTATTAATAGTGGACTAGCGGACGGTGACTTTGGCTACGGTCCACTTGATGCTACGAATGTTTTGAAGCATTTTTTGATTAGTCAATTAGTGAAATTCTTTCTTCTGATTGGCCAATCAAATGCTTTCGAAGCGTTTATAGCGCTAAGTGAACCGCACCCTCTATTATAGGAAACTCTAATATCGTGAATATGTTGATATGGGCAATTTTATAGTGCAACAAAAAACGTTGCAGATATTTTTAGACGAGTCACTTCGTCATTCGAATGTAGATTTTCGAGCTGGATGTTCTTCAATACATATAGTATCTGCGTTCGAGTTTGCGCTTGCGTGTGTGATTTTGTAGTTCGCATTTCTGCGATTATTTTTATTACATTAATTTCTATCTATTCTTGTGCATAGCATGGTTAGTATTTTATTGTGCTTTTTGTTGCATATGATCCATTCATGGGCGAGGATCTTCCTTCCCCCCGACCTCGAGGATGCGGGTAATCCCCAGCCTACTGTCTCTGTGTCGTTTCCGATTGTTGTGTTTTTCGAGCATGCTCTCATCTAATATTGTGGATCTAATCTCTAAAAACGTTAATGAATGCGTCATTAACCAGTTGTCCTATTTTGTAACTTTTAATGACAAAGTCGATATCGTTATGTGTCATTGCGCAATTTTTTCACCATAAAACATCTGTACAACGATTTTGTAACAATGGATGCGTATCAAATTACGTATGAAGCGCATGATGCATCATTTATTCTTGTTATTTATCAATTAATAAAGAAAGCTATAACGGTACATCATGCGCTTCATGCGTAACTCGTAACGCATTCGATCAACACTATCGTTAAGAGTTACAGGACGCCCATATGATTGTGAGTAGCGACGTTCCCGCATCAGATTCGATTATTCGAGTATGGCAAAGGAAAAGGATTTCTCCTTATTCTCGCTCTCGCTCTCGCCAGTGCATAATAATTCAAAAGAGACGATTCGATCGTCTCGAGCAGCTATGATCGTATTCTTGTATTCTCGAATCTTTCGATCCAAACGATGAGTTTGGACATGACACACATGATGTCGCCATGACACACGGCTTTAATCTCTTTGGACGCGTCAGATAATAGATTTGCTTTGTTAGTTAATAGTTCTTCCTATCAGAGAAATCTCTTCGCTCTCTTTCCTTTTGGAAACAATGGATACCGCGGATTCTTCGGATAATTCAAATGTTATTAGATCAAATGATAATCGTAAACAATTTCTTAAGAGACATGCGCATAACAAAACCACTGACGATTCAGTAATTAAATTCGTTTTCTTCCCTTCTCCGATTCCCTTTCACCGATTAAGTATGGTACTCCCCTCCCCCCTATGTCGTTCACTTTTTTTGTTCGCCGGACGAAAGACTCAGTGCATTAAAATATTAGTACAATAATAATAGGTTCTAAATGACTATTACAATGATATGAGTTACAAGGTGTTAAAGAGCCAACCGCAGAATTTGTTGCGTAAAATTATTTATATATTTCAATAATTACATAAATTTAGTTTAAACCTACTCTTTTTACATGTTTCGGCTTTTCGATTGAGCCTTCATCAGAAATTCCAAAGATTTTTAAATTATAATAGTTTTGTAACTTTTCTTAATATAGAATGTTTTTTCGCAAGTTGTTTCCAGACTAATTATCATATATCAATGTTTTTATTATCATATATCAATGTAATAACATATTAATGCATTAAATATCAGTTCTATACAACATTATTAAACAAGACGTCATCGAAGTTAGAAGTCACGGGCGGTACATTGTTGTTGTACTTTTCAAAACTGAAGTTGCTAATGAGATTATAACCCATCCGATTCTTAAAAAAATAACTTGGCAATTTATATTTCGCATGCTGAAAATGGGCTTGATTAAAAATGTCTCTAGAAATTACTGATGAGGAGATCAAAACGAATTTCTCCGTGTAAAATCATTTCGGTCAACCGACTAAGTCGTAGAATTAAGGAGGATGATAAAATCAGGCTTGTGTCTCACGCACTAACCTGGTCAAATTTACCGGTCAAATATTATCTCAGCCGATCTCATTTTTGTATGTTAGGTTCCCGATGTTTCCTTATAGCTCGCAAGTCTGTTTATGTTATACTTACTTTAGATATAGATCATCAGTATTGCAAGAGAGCTCCTCGCTGTCCACGATATGATAATGTATGTTTTATGAACACGAATCTGAAAGAGATTGCCGTCGTGCAAACTTACCACCGCTGTGCTGCAATTATAAACAGGATCACCTTCTGTCTTCTCCATTATTCCTTATATACAGGATGCGTCACCAAATTCGGACAAATTCAATTTAAATTTTCTACTATATTATGTCTTTACTAGAGGTTGTTGTTGACATCCAAGAAAGTCTGATGTTTCTAGTAAACAGTCATATTCTCAAAATGGCCGCCATGTTGAAACTAAGTGCGAAGTATAATCGAAAAGCCGCGATCATCGAAGGCATTTGCGCTGGGCGCTCAGCAACGGACATAATTAGATTCTTTGGATACCCGAGATCAACAGTTTATGACGTTATGATAAAATATGTGCTTTAGAAGTTCAACGAAGGTTCCAGTATACCAGCGAGGAAGAGTCACTCAAAAGAATGCACCGCGAGGATCCCCGCAGTCATTGAAAGAGTTCAAGCGCTAATTTCGAAAAATTCAGGGCAATCGTTGCAAAAATTAACATCGATTGGTGTAAGCGAGTCAACAATGCGTCGAATTGTCGAGAAGAACTTTCAATACAAATCGTACACATTAAAGATACAACAGATGCTCTCTGAGACTGCCAGGATAAGTTGAGTTGCTCGCTGCAATCTGCTATTTTATTCTTTGAAGAACGAAGCGTTAGGTTCTTTTCTGACGAAAAAAATTTTCCTGTTGATGCCAAAATCAACTGGAGAAATGACCGATGGTTCGCCTACAATCCCAAGAATGTCCCTGTTGTTGCCAGAACGAAATTTCCGGCCAATGTTCATATGCTAGATGTTGTGTCCAGTGAGGGTAATGTTATGCCACCACATTTCTTTGGGAAACTGTTACAAAAGAAATGTATTTGCACGTTCTAATGAATGTAATGAAGCGTGGATGGAAACTGTGGCGTCTGGAAGATATGTTTTTCAGCAGGACGATGAACCGATTCATATGAGTTATTTGATTCAAAATTGACTCTCAGACAACGTGAATATGTTTTGATCCAAGAAATTCTGATCTCCCAACAACCCAGATTTAAATCCCTTAGACTACTATATATGGAGCATAGTTGAAAGGATCACAAACAAGTTTCGGCATCCCAATGTGACGTCATTAAGGATCGCTATTGAGGCAGCATTCGTCGGCATGGACAGCGCTACATTACAGCGTGCATGCGAACGCTTCAGACCGAGACTAGAGACTGTTATTCAAGCTAAGGGGATATATAGAATACTCTACAGGGATCTCCCAAGTGCCATGTAAAAGAATTTTTTGCAATATTTAATTTTTCATTAAAAACATTTTGTTTAAAGAAATTGTTCGATTTGTCTGGATTTTAGTGACGCACTCTGTATATAGCTAGAGGCTGATGATGGAAGATGGTGTAATTGAAATCAATAAAAAAATAATCTTTTAAGACTCCTGAGTAATTGCCGCGGCCATGGTTGGAATCATGATGTCAGAAGCGAGAAGTGTTAATTTATGTTACGAATTATTTGTAAATAAAGATAATTTGGATAAATCTAAATGAGAGATCGCTTTAAAACACTTGTAAAAATGGATGTATTGTGTCATTTTGTTACGACACCGAGTTCGGGATCCAGCGGATCTCAGAATGCACAATTAATAACTTGACACTTATTGTCAATTTGATTTTTTAATCAATATGTGTATTCTTTACAATAAAATAACTTTAACATTACACTTCGTCGAATCTTAACTATTGTATTGTACTTATGCACATTATTAATTAATACAACGCGACTGTACTGTTTCTGAACATGGAACGAGGAGAGTAACGCGACGCTAATGAGAATTATTATTGACTCTCGCTCGCTTCTTGATTCTGCATTATATCTCGTTCTTCTGCCAGTCATCCTTGTTGAATCAGCACTTATGTGTCAGCGTTCTAATTATCAACTAAGAATGCAACGTCGAGTTTTATGGATCGATAGTGCAATTAAATCCTTGCTACATCTTTCTTAAACAATTTGCGAAATTAATATTTATAATCTTTTTTTAATTCTTAATATTGAATCGCTTACGTCTTAACAGTCTATTTTTTCTGCTTTGTGCAATGGCACACTCGTCATAGACTTTTTCCTTAGAGAATGAGGGATCGAATTTCCTTAAATTTTATTATAAGTGTATAAAAATATATATTTTTTTTTTCGTTACGATATCATATTACAATCGTTTTTCATGTTCTATACTTATATAGCCTAGCATTATTGAAATCTTACTTCTGTACTTGAATCCATTTACACAAGAAGTTTTTTGTCAAAATCTGTATTTCAAATTAAAAATGTAAACGTTTCGGTCAAGTTTTGACCATCATCAATACAATAAACGAATGCGAGATGTTAAATAATAGAATATCAATTAAGATATCGAAGTGAAATTGATATTCGGAAATTATTCTAATTCATTGAATTTTTTGACATATGAGATTAAATCTTCTTTCTTAATCGCTATATGTTAACCACGGCATTGCCAAATTCTGAAATAAATTTATATAAGTTACTATATTAATTTAATTTATTAGGTGATTTAATTATAAAAACTTATCCGTACATATAAGCAACATTAGTTGAATTTATGTGTTATTGCTTTAAATTTTTCCGATAAATTTTTAAAATATGGAATTGTAATGTCCGACTATCAAAATCATCAGTTGTCGTTACTAAAGCAAAAGCGAGCACAACGATAAGTATTGTGAGCATCGGTCCTTATGTCGCTACACTCACGCGCTCATCGCGTGAGCGCCGTAAATAATCTAGTACAGCAAGTAGAATTATTAAATTATATTTTTCTCTGCAACGTAGGATTTTCTCACATAAATAAATTCGTTGTCATGCGTCGCGCTACTCTCAAATCAATAATTAGATCATTGATCACATAAATCAACAAGTTACATGCGCAATCAAATGCAAGATCTTCGTAATAATTGGCGCACAAATGAATAGCAGAAATTAAACGAGCGATAGTACTTAATTTAATCGTATACATGAACTTTGTTAGAAGTTGACGATTTAATGATAAAAGCGATATTCATTGTTTCAATTTTAGTTTCACAAACCGAACTGCAAATACGCAAAATACGGACATAAAAACTAAAGATGTAAAGAAGTACTGGCAACACTCTATAGAATAAATGCGAACGTGCCAAAGGACGAAAGGAGCGATCGGAGAAAAACCTTCCGATCAGCCATTGCAAATATTAATGTCAATTAATCAACAAATTACTTGGCAATTTTCTATCAATAAAACTCCAGAATAATGATTGCCACGCTTCTACGGCATGATCGCGAAACCCCCTTTATGCCGCGAGATGTCATTCCTTTGCTTATATATAATCTTTCGCAGGAATCAGCGATTATTCTCGCTTATTCGCGACGGCGTTCATTCTTGCAATTACCTATATGAGCTTTTATTTTCATTCATTGTTAGACTTAACTTCAGAAATACCGCCGAGATACTTGAAAATTTCTCATATTTTCGCGAATATTTATAAATTTCTCGTATAGTATCAATAATATTTCGAAGTTTTTAGTCTCGAGATAACGCCTATTCGGTTTCAAGCTCGTGCTATTATCTCCAAGCTCTCAATACCTACTTAATACGAAATATCGCTAAGGTATCTAGAATCGTTAAGTTTTGTATTAAAGATACAATTTCCACGAATTACATTAACAATACTTATAAATTCTCACGCTTCCTATCTCACCGTTCGAATTCAGGAATTTGCGCACGTCTACCTTATAAGGATTTGTAATTTTCACGTTCGATCATCAATCATCATTTAGAATTCGCGTGATTTTTCACAATACTTGTAAATTTCGAACATTATGCCATGTTCTCAACACTTGTAAAATTTGCATATCTAGTTTTCATACTTGTAACATTTCATGTCACGTTATTAAACACTTGTACAATTTAACATCATCGTGTAAATAATAGTAGTTCAACCGAAGTTCATTAAAGTTAATCAAGAATGTTTCACTCACGATTTATTTTTTCTTTTTTATTTCAAACCTCCCGCGTTAACATACTATTAAGTATAGGCAATCTTTGTTCACTCTTGCCAAGTGGAGCGCTGGCGATATGTACTAGGGAATCCAGAGATCCGAGCTGCGAACGTGTACTTATAACACGCTCCAGCCATCCCATTTCTGGGCTTAGCGCGCATACTAGCTGTCACTGCCTGGCCTTAAACCAGCCTTACTAATGACCACCTTAATGTCGAACGTTGAAACTCTTCGCGTTCCGATTTTCCAGCTCCAAGGCATAGTGCTCCCACAGATGAGCGGTCATGTCTCAATTCCGTCTTCTTTTCTCTTTGCCAATATTTATTAACTTCATTATTTTATTCCTGTTTTTCTTTTTTTCTTCTTTTTCTCTTTGCGTTAATTAAGGTAATCATGCATCTAGATGGGAAAGTCGCGATGATAGATGGAAGATCTAGGAGAGGAGGACGCAAGGTCCAGCGCCAGCTCTTGAAGGTTTTTAAGAAATATGGAGTTTTCTATGGTCGGTTTTCGGGAAGAAGTCCTCCGTCGCCCTCGCCATCGCGACAGGGCGAATCCACAGGAATCTACGCGGGTCATCCGAGAACTCATTCGGATACAAACCGTGTGCGCGCCAACCATAGATTACTAAATTAGAAGCTACAAACGTTAAAATAATAAAAATAAAAAGCATAAGCTGACTAGGTGTAATATTTTGTGTACACATTCATTTCAATACTCTTCTCCTCCCTTCTCCATAAGATTCTGAATGATAAGCACTTGCGCAGAACCCTCTTTCTCGTTCAGGGACGCGCGTTGAACCAATAGTGCTGACAGAGGGAAAAGAAGCGCTCTAAAAGAGGGATATATTTTATTTGACTAAAGCCAAAGCTCCATTCCTCATGAAAAAAAATCCAAAAAACATCGCTCGGACGCGACAAGAATAGCAAAAATTTTTTATTTTCAATGGAATCAGAGATGGAAATATTATTATGAATTTTTATGTTATTGAAATCAAGAAATATGATAGTGGCTCGGCTCTAAGGGAACGAGTAGCGTTCTTAGCACGAGATATTGCTAGGTATTTTTACGCGGAACGATGAGTTTTCCAAGATTACGATTATTATATCTCAATGACGGCTATGCCGATCAAATTCTATGCTTCTATCAATCGATAGCTTGTATCCGAATTGTGTAATAAAAATGTATTTATTTTTTTTGTATTTGCCTTACGAATGGAGGTATTGCAACAAGTTTCAAATTTAATTGAATTTTAAGAAACGTTATTGTTGTCAACGTCCACCTCATCTACTTGGCCCATGGATTATGTCTCGAACTTCAGTCGATAGATAGCAACCTTTTCATTTTACTTTTTAATAACTCCTTAACAATTAAAAATCGACTGATGAAACTATTCGATGGTCACTCAGGGTCATAACCTTGACGATATGAGTCAAAGTCATTTTAATTTTTTTCTATAACTTTGTAACGCATTTCCGCAGTCTCGAGGGAGAACCGCGGAGTATGTGGGGTTTGTACTCACTACACCCCTCCAGATATTCTTCTCAGATCCAAGTTGGGGCACCCCCAGGAACACGTGCAGCATATTTCCGGGGATGCTCCGAATCCGCCGCTCAATTACCGATCTAACCCCGCCGCCTCTAAGGACATCAACTGGCTAATTGGCGAGGGAATACTTCCCCCTTCGCCTCGTCCCCTCACGATGGCATGTGAGAGGGACAAAGTTGGAAAAGAGAAGCCTCCGCTCCAATCTTCACTCCGATCTGTAGAATTGATACCTACTTTTTGGTATCTACTTTACTAGCTCATTCCTCAATCCCCAAAAGGATGGAGAAAGATGTTTCTCATCCTTTGCTCTCCCGCCTCGAGATTGGGAGAAAAAAATGTCTTCCCACAGCCGATGTCATCTCTTATTTAAAAAGACAACCCCGGTCTCCCGGATCAGAAAGCGGGAGGAGATTCTATCCTGCCGTTTCTATGGAGCGAGGTCGTCCTTGCCTCCCCCCCTCTCTCTCCTCCTCTGCCACCTCGACCTCCAAGACGGGATCGTGAGATACCATATCCCTCGTTGTGTCTCGTCCCGGTGCCCCCGCCGCGTCTCCCCCCCCCCCGCTCTGGCGCCTCCTCCTCCTCCTCTTTCTCCTCCACCGACGCCGCGGGAATGCCGCGGAGAACCCTCCATTGCGTCCTCCGGCGACGCCGGCAGCATCTCTTCTACCTTCCCTTTCCCTTTCTCTCTTCGCTTCCTCCTTTGTGAGTATAACTCTCTTGCAGAAAGAGGAGACGGATGCCCAGGTTTTTTCGCTCTCTAATGGCCCTAACCAGGGCTGGGAGAGAGAAGTTCGGGCCTATTACATCGACCAGGGCTCTCCTCTGCCCTCCAGCGTGTGCTGCGCAGAGTCCCGATCCATCGCGCAATATTAGCATTGCGTCATCGGTTCCTTGCCTATACTACACAGATATTCACCATGCCCGGTGAATATCTGTGTCAGTCCGCCTCATTCCCTGTCTGCCCATTGCTGCTTACAGGACCGAATGGCCTCTACTGTCCGGATGCCTTTTGTCGGCAGGTCTCATTTGAGATTCCTCCTCCATACTTCGAAAGCCGAGGACGAGTTTCGGCCAATGATCAATCATCCCGTGCTGAGAATTGTGCCTCCTTTGATATGCGACTCAGATCTTGACTTAAGTGTGGGCCTGCGCGTCCGCGGTTATTTTCACAGGGGACATCCCAGACAGAATGGCTGCCGCCTCGTGGGAAATCTATTCTCTGAATAGAGTCACTCTAAATAGAGTGAAGATGGTCCCTTATTCTTCTATCCTTCAATGTCTCCCTGCACCATATCGGAACACATGGCCTCGAACAGAATGGTTCCTATGTACACTTTCCTAATACCCAGATCTCCCAAATTAGGCATAAGGCTGACTAATATATCGGCCTTCCAATTTGAAGGTCAGGAAGCTGAAATGCACCCTGAACTCCTATCGGAGTTCCATCCAACGTGAAACCTAAATATTTGAGGCCCATCATGACACGAGCTGACTCTATCTCGATCTAGGTCGGTGGTAGCACTCCCTAAGACTCGTCGTGAATGAACATGATCTCAGTTTTCTGGAGCATCATCTTAAGATCCAGATCTTTGCCTGCTGAATCTGCCCGATAGTCACTCAGGATCGTGACCTTGATAATATATATCAAAGTCAGCGTCATCAGAGTTGAATTCTCTATTTCATTTTTAATAGCTTTTTAACATGTGATGAGTGACTATATATATATATACTAAATATTTAAAACTCTAAACAGCCATCCAAAGTTTAAATTTGTACAGTTAAGAATTTTTTCATGATTCTTATTTTATAAAATTGAAAAAGAATTTTATACAAATATATTTGTATAAAAAATGTAGGGATGTGAAATAAAGTAACGCCGTAAATTTTATCATTTATAAAAGCGATTTGATAATGACGTTACAGTTTTTTTATGATTGCAACGATTACTGACTACATTAATTACTGACTATGCTAAACTTGGAAAAGTCAATTTAATAGATAAGATTTTACTATTATGTTTTTATTTACTGAAAAAGTTATTTGTAATGAACAACCCACACGAGTATGAGTAATGAGTTATTATTTTCAGGAACGAGTGACCGTTATAACTCGTTGTAAGTAACGATTGAATGACTTTCCTTAAGTAACATCCTTGATGTTACAGTTAAAAATCTTCATAAAAAATGTACTAAAATAATTAATTTATATTCTCTTTATATAAATATAGAAAGACATTAAAAACTACAAAAGCCATGATATTAATATAAATTTATCTTTTTAAAAAAATAGGAAGGCGGAAGAAATGTATGTTCCGCCAGAAGAAATGTTACTATTAAAAAATGATTTTATAAGGATTTTAAACATTACAAAATATATGATATCAGTATAAAATTTACTCTTTTAAAAAAGGGTAGAAAAAGATGCTAAAAGTATTCTTAGGTTCTTCAGAAAAAAATGTATACTAAATTAATTAATTTATATACTGTTCATAAGATTGTTTGTAAAAACGACTTGATAACGACGTTACAGTTTTTTATGATTGCAACGATAACTGACTATACTAATTTTGTGCTAAACTTGGAAAAGTTACTTTGAAAAGTAACTCTTTACCATTATGCATTTACTCACTGAAAAGGTTATTTATAATAAGAAACGCATAATGTCATTCGTTACAAGTAATGAGTAAATAAATAGTAACGCGTTACAAATAACGAGTTACTACTTTCCAATAATGAGTGATCGTTCCAACTCATTGTAAGAAATGATTGAGTGACTTTTCAACCCTGACAGTTAAAGATCTTCGTGAAAAATATACTAAAGTAATTAATTTATAGTTTATAGTTATAGTTTATAGTATTTACAGTTTATATAGAAAGATATTAAAAACTACAAAAACCATGATATTAATATATAATTTATATAAATTTATTTAAAAGAAGTAAGAAGGTGGTACAAATACATGATCCGCAAGAAAAAATGTTAATAAATTAAAAAATGAATTTTAAGGAAACACTAAGCACTATAAAATACATCAACCAAAAAAATATTCTGCTGTTTAGCGGTTCCGTGTTAGAGGATTTTCCATTTATATACTATATGATTTCGAGGGGATATTTTTCAAAGTAGAGAAATTTCGTATAACCATGAGGTGCTAGATTTAAGATTGCAATCTTCTTAAATGATAGAAAAATCTCTTCTTCTTATAAGTCTATTATTATATTGTAATATTATTCTTATTTAGAGCATTTTTAATTATACTTTAAGAGTAATATTTTCTACTTTCAATCTTATTAAGCACTTATATATCTGTCATATGCTGATTAAAGGAAAGTCCTGTTTACGTAATACAAAAAATACTCTTGTTTATAGAAAATAATATTTTTTTCAATAAAGGAATTTTCTTGAAAGAGATATATACATCTCACTCTCTTGTACAAAGGAGAATGTTAAAAAGAGGCTGATTTTTGCCTAAAAATGTGTAAATAAAAGAAATCCTTTTTTTGTAGATTTTGATTTCTAAATAATAATAAAATTATTGAAAAGTTCATAGCATTGGGGAACATCTCGAAAATTTAGTAAGAATATAAAAATATCATGATCATATTCAATTTTCGAAGTGTTCTTAAAATGTTATAAACTTTTTAATAATTTTATCGTACCCAGGAGGTCAAAATCTATAAAAAATACTATTCTTTATTTACATCTTATTTAGGCAGAAATTGGTTGTTTTTTAACATCTTTCTTTATATTTACAAAAACCACTTTAAAATTACTTCGAAAATCAGGAAATCTTGATTAAAAATTATTTCAAACGGTTTATAATTTTTAAAGTGGCTTTTGAAAATACATGCTTTTTGAAAAGCTTTTAAAAAGTCACAAAATTATTTTACAAAGTGTAACATAGAATATAACAATAAAATAATTAATTAATAAAGTAAAATTAATTAAAATTTTATTTGAAAAAGTATAAAAGTCAATCAGGGTGAAAAAGATGTTTATATAATACGAAGAATAATACGTAAAATATACGATATATATTTTAAGATAATAATTATTACAATATATTTCTCGCTTTATATATTATTTTACACAAACGCATGGCGAAATGTAAGTAGACGAACTTCTTAGTCCAACTGTACAGTAAGGGGATGTAGGAACTTAGATCATCAAATAAATTTCCATTCAGAGGAACCTTCAATCACTTTATAACTGCAAAGATGTTCCACAAAATTCATAGTTTCAAACATACCCAAAAAAAAATACACAACATCAGATTTTTCATAATATGTAATAAAATTTATTTTACCAAATACGGGGTAACCAGTGTCTCTGAAACATTGTAGCTACACATATTCCTTTTTTATAAAAGTACTAGAAATTCTAATCCATGAAAATACTTTTATAATATCTAAATTTTTAGATAGATCATCATGAAATAATTGGTAATTTTTAATATCTTTAATATCTTCTTTAATTTTTTCTTCAATTTCAAAAGAATATTTTTCATCCAGAGGTTTTCTGAACAACAATACGTCACACAAATTTAATTGATGTTTTATCGCCAGAGTGAAAATTTGCGAAAATTTGTAACATGAGCTGCAAGCTTAAGAAGTCTATGTTTAGCTTTCCATAAAAGGCAACAAATAGATAAAAGACTAATTCTACGCATGACTTCAGAATAATGAAACATATAATGATACTTAAGTTTAAGTGTAGTTTGGGAAAAGGCAGCAAGATATGTTTCATGATGTTTTAAAATAAAGATGTTTAAATAATCAAGTGATCAAAAGTTTTACATAAGGTGTTATAATCATGTCTATAATGGATTTTAGTTTTAAATAAAGATGTCAACTTTCAATATCCTCAAGCACTAAATTATCTAACATCAATCCAAAATGTCGAACGAAACACAACATCTCTGAGGAAGAGAATCTAAGTTTACCAGTTATAAGATGCTCTTTTTTTGTAACATTGCCACTTATTATTACTTGATTCTATTGGATCATAATTAAAATAAACTACATGATTATTCAGAATCTCTAAAGAAAAATATTTTTTATATTTATAGATTAAATCAAGAAGCATGAGTCATAACCATATACTCTTTCTAAAAAATCATGCATAATATCAAAATTTACGTTTTGTCTAAAGGAAAAGCTAGGAATAACATCCCAAACACTTTTCTTTAATACTTGTCATAGTAAGATTTTGTAACAAAATATCATTAACATAATTTTGTATTGTTAATTTATTTATATCAAGAAAAGTTAGAGATATAATTTTATTCTTGTGATGCACATTCTGCATGGATAATTAGTATTGAATCCCTCGGACAAGCCACAAATAGAGTGAATTCCTAAGTTATCTAACAAGAGACACAAACTAAAATAAATTCGTTTCTCTTCTGAGTTACAATAGTTTCTACAATTAATCCATCTTTTTTTAGATATATCAAATTTTGAATTACTGATCGAAATAAATTCATATTTCCATGTACTTTACATTTAGAGAAAAGCAAAGAAACCAAAATGCTTTCAAGTTTTGAGGCATAATCTTGAGGTACACAGGCAATATAATAAGATGCTCCTAATTTGTGGTGATGCATGAGCTCCTGTGATATTATCCATATTATCAAAAAAAAAAAACAAGTGAAAGTATTGTTTTACTTAGAAAAATGTTTACTTTTTCCTTCTACTTCTTTTCTTGTACAACATTTGAAAAAGGCTCATCTCTGTGAGATAAATGCTTCAAATTTGAGACAATCGCATCAAAGTAACCTGATAATTCCAAGAAATGCTTCAAAACTTCTCTTATGGAAATGTATAAACCAGTATCAAGTTCATGACTCATTATTTTTCTGTATTCTAGGCCTATATTAAATACCTTTTATGTAACTTAAGAGCTATATAGAATTCAGTTTCTTTCAATGTTTTTAATCCTTCATAATTACTGCAAAGGCCAGTGCAAAAATTATTATTATGATATACATCAAATGTAAGAGAAATTCCACGAAGTTTTCTTCGTTACTATAATTAAACTTATTCAACATTGTAAAAACTTTATTTTTTAAAATATTTAAGTATCCACTTGATAACATTTCGGAAGTATCATCAACTATCTATTGAACATAAGTCCAATTTAAAGTATTAGAGGCATATAATTTTGATACAAAGACAAATGCAGAGTTCGTTAAAGTTTTTTTATTTTACATCATAAACTGAAATTTAATTACTTTCTGATGGATTAGATTCAAGAACATGTTGATGCATATTGACATCTGAAATCTAGTTAGTTGATTGCTTTACTTCAACATGAGAAGCACTAGAAGATTAAATTTGCTTTTGTTAACAATTTTTAGATAAGAAAGAACATTTAAGTAAATGTCTTTGGAATGCGTAAGAAAGAACAAGTTTTACAACAATTGTGTTATTAGGTGTAGAAAATCTTAGAGCAGTATGACTTTCTATATAACATAATAACTTTGATACGTGCCATCAGAGTCTTAATTGAATAAAAATGAATTTTACACACAAAATATAATATCTCCAATAAAATTAGACACACAAATTTAACACAATAAAATTAGACACACAAATTTAAATTTATATATATCACGTAATCTATTACAAAACGATCTTTTAATCAAGCTAATTTTTCCTAACATTAAGAATTATAATATAAACTTAGAATTATAAACTTAGATTGAACTTTAATTGAAATAATAGATTTTAATCACATTTTTGCTTAGTTTTATTTGAATTTCTCGTTTAAAGAACTTTAAAGATTTAGATAAGCGCACTGATAGTTGAATTTTTTTATCATATCTTGTAAAGATACAGAGCTTGCTGAATAAAAAGTTATGCACCTCTTGTTTCATATAAATATTCAATCATTAAAACCTGTATTACCTTGAAACACTGATCGAAAGCTTTCAACACATTAAATTTATGTTTAACATCAATAATCAGATAACAAGCTTCACATTGTTCTATCATAGACTCAATAACAAAAGATTGAATCTTACTTTTAAGTTTTAAATCTACAATATGCCTTCATTGAATAGCTGAGTTAATATCTGGCATCTAAAAAGAGGTAAAAAATTATTAACACATTTTACAAAGGATTTAGATTAATTGCAAAAGATAAAACTTGAACATGCTTGAAAACTTTATAAAAGCGAGAAAGAAAGAAATTTATCTTCATTGTAATCTGTATGATATAAAGCAGATTGAGAAAAAAAATGTATTTAGGTGAAAATTACAAAATACATAAATAAAATGAAATTTTGTATTCAATTGAACTATTATTTCAGATATTTAGTTTTTTAGAAAGTAATTTTTATTTAAAAAAGTTGCATCTTTTAATCAGATACTTAAAGATATTTCAATTTTTTCTTAAATGCAAGTAAAAAATTATTATAAAAAAAATTTATTTATTTATTCTTAAAGTTTATTGCAAACCATTAATTTATGGTAAACCATTTCCAACATAGTTTACACGTAAAAACATTCTGCCCTTAAAAAAATGGATATCAGATGTGTTGGTAATCTTGCTGCGTGTAGAATGAATGTGATGACACGGCCATGCGATCACCGTTTCCCGCGGTATGATTGCTTCGAGGGCACTTGGTCGAGAAAAATGAGATTTTCTCTGCTTTCCAAATTTTATTTAAACAGACCTCAAATGCGGGCGAACGTGTTTTATAATAGATGCGGAAAAGATCTCAACGATGCGGTAGCGCGGTAAAAATGTATTCACCGCAAGGCGAGACACGTGCTGTCGACAGTTAAAGCGGCTATGATGATCTGAGTGTTTCTGATTGATTACGCGCGATGCATGCGTCGCTTAACAATCAACATCTTGTAGATTGATCGATTCTTTATCGATGTGATTAGACGATGTGACTAGACGCCGTAAACGATAGGTACCGAACACGTCGCCCGCCTTGAAAGAATTAACTTTCAATGTAACATACAAGCATGAGTTCGTTAGCGTAATATAAAATGCGAATTGCTCTGATGCGACTCAATATCGCATCTAGTCACTGCACTGAAAATCAACAAAGATTAACATCTAAGTACGCAAGCTGAAAAACAATATAATAAATCATTCTTATTCAAAGGTAAAGAGAAGCTTGCGTGAGACATGATATAATTAGAAGGTAAAAGTTAAAGACACTTAAATGTTTGATAAAGCATGGACTAGGCTTCAATTGGTAATATTGATAGTTTAGACAGTGACCTCACGTAGGTAGTCTTCACAATTGCGATGCGCGCGATGCCGTCGGGACCGGGATGAAACTTCTGGACTTGCCCTATCGCCCACTAAAGTGGGGCTACTGAAGATTCGGCTGCCTTATGAGCACAAGTTGATTAGTTGACAGCTTCCCTTGTTAACCGTCTATTTGGTTTGTGCTTGTAGAGAGTGAAGATATTCATTACTCCACCTGCGCCAAAAATGCTGCCGAATTTGTTCTACGCGTTGCCACCGCAACAGCCTATTTTCGTTGACATCAAGTCAACACGAGGAAGACCATTCAAAATCGTCCCAATCAAGAAATGTCCCGTACTGAGGTACGTTAAGTCGTTAGGGCGTTTAATGATAGGAGGGGACATGAATTGAAGATCGCCTCTATTTCACAGAGTCGTTTGCATTTCTTCAAAGGTCAAATGAGCCTTGCCCACGATTCGAGTCATGTGGTATTTGGCAGATTTTACGGCTGCCTCCCATAAATTTCCAAATTGGAGTGCATTAGGCGAGATGAAGCTCCATGAAATTTCCAACTCGCGCAAAAAATCCTTAATCTCGGACTGGACTTATTGATCATTATATATGTCGTATAATTCTTGAATTTGTCTATGAGTGCCCACGAAGGTACCCGTTGTCCGAATACATGTGCGCGAGTCTACCCTCCCTACGCGAAATGAATCACTTAAAAAGCGGCAATAAAGGCTTCGGACTTAAGGTCACTTATTAACTCTAGATGGACTGCCTTCGTGGCGAACCACGAACACAAAAAGCGAAACGTACGCTTTGTGACTCCGCGCGTTTCGATGCTTTCTCTCACGTAACAAGAGCGGCCCGGCAGTCTACATCGCAACGAGAGAAAGGTCTAGAGACGTTAACTCGGCTGGCCGGTAATGAGTTCATTAAGGTCTCTAATTGGTTAGGTTTCGCCCTAAAACAGGTTATACATTTTTGTATTATTTCACGTACGGTGGATCGCAATGATAGCGGCCAAAAGCGCTGACGAAAGCCATCGTGGCTTGCAAACTCTTGTAAGTTTCGTGTGTGTTCACACTTTATAATATATATGCTGAGTTAATATGTGTTTGCGTGGCAGGAGAATTGGATGGCACACATTAAACGTGAGATTTGAATTTTTCAATCTCCCGCCAACTCGCATTAGTTCACTTTTATCTAAGAAAGGAGATAGTGATAAGAAATTACTAGAAGCATTTACAATTTCTTGACTAGTACTTGATATTCGCGATAGAACGTTCGCACCGTTCTGCAAATACAATTTAAAGCAGTAGGTGTTTCAACGGGGAACACGAAATTAGATACTGCGTATTCCCGGTGTGCTTTGGATAATCACAAACAATATGATGCGGTATATTTTATTTAAATTGGAATACTTATTTAGCAAGTCGTCGACGATGCAAGGATAGGAAACGGAAGCGGCTACGCGGATTTTCTTTTGTTCGGGAAAATCATTGTCCAAACGCGTGAAGGCACTGAGCGGCCAGTGTTTTTCATCCCATTTTAGAAATTCGGAGCCATTCCACCATCTCTCAGCATTGATCAAATCACAGGGATTTAGCCCTCGCGACAATGTATCGGCAAGGTTGTCAGAGAATGCGACATGACGCCAGTGTTTGATTTCTGTTAAGCGCTGAATTTCATCCTACCACCCTATTTGCCACAAAAACTGACTACGCGAGGAGGAAGTTATCCAGTTTAACGCAATCGTTGAGTCCGACTAGATAAGACTAGATAAGTCGGGCAATGCGAGAATTCCAAGGACTCTTTAACCTTGTTGATTAAGCGTGTCAATAGTAAGGCGGCCGATATCTCTAATCGCGATAACGAGATAGTCTTGAGCGGCGCGACGCGAGATTTTGAGCACAGTAACTTGAAGTAACTTGAAGTGGCCATTGAGACCAAGCTTGCTGCGAAGATATAAGCAGGTTCCGTACGCGCGCTGGCTGGCGTCGCAAAATCCGTGCACTTTCACGATTGATTGATGGGTATTGAATTTAACGCATCGAGGAATTCTTAATTAATTCAAATCACTCAATTCTGTGTTCTGTGAAAGCAATTCAACGAGTGTGGATGTCCTGAGGAACGGACTCATCCCATTGGATGGCCAAATGTTACAAATCTTGCCAGATGAGTTTTGCGATCACAATGACCGGATCCAGAAGGCCCAGAGAATCGAACAATTTAGCGATTTCGGAAAGTATGACCCGTTTTGATACAATGTGAGCTTCTTTATCAAGTTTGCAGAGAAATTGGAATGTATCCTGGCACTGTATGCCCAGAATACATGAATCCGCAGCATTATCTCTGGCACACGGTCACGATTGTTAATTTCCAATAGTTCAGGGCAGTTCGAGGCCCATTTGCTTAACTCGAATGCTCTTAATTTTAACAGCTGAATGGTTTCATCGCGAATTAATTTTAATTCATCGAATGTATCTGCCCCGGTAAGCATGTCATCAATATAAATCCCGAAGAACGCATGCTGAACCGCGAGTGAATTGATGAACGTGCTGCTCAGCCAAATGCTTAAAGCACCTGGTGACCAGAAATGACGCAGAAGCTGTACCGTAAATGACGGTAGTGAGTTCGTACGTATCGACATTAGACAGAGAGATCGTCGCGCCAGAGAATTCTCTGCAAGCGCGTCTGGGACGGATGCACTAAAATCTGTCAATATACATTTTTATGATGTCAGCGGTGATGACATAAGTGAAAAAACGGAAGCGCATCAAAATTGAGATCAAATCTTGTTGAATGGTCGGTCTCACTAGAAGCGCATCGTTTAACGATACACCGGAACTGTTGCGACAAGATGCATCGAATACAATACGGATTTTCGATGTTTGCTCGACCGTTTTGAAGACGCAATGATGCGGAAGATAAAACGATATTGGTTCTTCCGCAGTGGATGGTTCTAGGCGTCGCATATATCCCATCGATAAATATTCGTCGAGAAATGCCGCGTATTGAATTTTAAGCATAGGATTAAAAACGTAGACGTTTAAAACGTCTCTTGATGCCCTTCAATCTTGAGAGCTGCCTCACGCGAATCGCCAATGTTATTTAACATTTGCTCTCTGACCAGAAGCTTGACTGTATATCTACCCTGAGAATTTTGAGACACGTTGTCTAAAAAGTGACGCTCGCAAATATTTTCCTCCATTGTGTAATTGTCCGATTGCGCAGAGGTGTCCATTTGTCAGGCACGACTGACATGTTCGTGTAATTCCATATTGGTTACGGACGCATGAAACAAGTGAACTTTTGAAGCAGTCGATATGGTGCTGTCCAACGATCCGCCAAAATCCAGCCCAGTCGTGATTTCTGGAAAGTTGGGTGCTTGTCTGAAGACTTGACTTGATCAACGCATATCAGATTCCAAAACAACTCCGCTCTGATTAAAGATCAATATCCGACGATATGTGAAATCACGGATCAGCTAAACAAATATTGCGCGGAAAATCAAATTTGTCCCGCCCCGAAGAAACCGCCGGAATTTTATCAGGAATCTGATCAGTAACGATGTATTCGATAGCCGCAGTGTACGAGTTGAGTCGCGATTGTAATTTGATTCTAACCACATGATTGGACAAGATTACCGTGTCATTGACGCCGGAAATCGAGACATGGGAGCATTTCTAAACCGAGAGCTTCCACAAATTTCTTGGATATGAAATTCGCTTGCGATCTGCAATCCAACAAAACTTGGCACGCCCTGCGCGAGCTGTCGCTGTCGCAGACGAGCACAACCGAAAGCACAAGTCGAAAGCATGAGTCGCTAGGACGGAGGGGGGGAGAGTTGCCTTAGATGCAACTTCCTTATCGGTATTGTTAGTCGATGGGTCCGTGGCTGAAGGCATATGAAGCAGCATATTGTGCTTCGCCTGGCAGACCTTGTATTGACCTTGTATTGGAAGTGCATTTACTTGATGCATGAGAAGAGGAGCGCAAGCAATTGACGCAAAGTTTGCGACTGCGAATTTCCGCGGCCCTTTGCGATACTGGAAGTGCCACTAAGTTTTTGCAATAAATGACGTGACCGCCTTGACAGAAGTGGCATTTAGGTTTAATGGTAGCCGCGCATGACGATGACCGCTTAACATTTGGCTATGATTTTACCTCGACCTTCTTTGCGGAAGTGATGCTAACTCTTGTGATAGCCTCGAGCACCTGACATCGATGAGCGATAAAATCCAAAAACTGTTTAAGCGATGGCAGTTCGTTCCCCATTAAAGAAGTTTCCCACTCGCGTAACGTGAGTGAGTCAAGGTTAGAGGTTAGAATGAGGACGAGAAGATCGTCCCAATGCATCATGGGACGCTTCAATGCCTGAAGGGCGTCCAAATGTGCCGTCAGAGATTCTTTTGAGATCGATTAAATTTTCTTTTGCCATAGCCGGCAAATCCATTATACCTTGACGTGAATTTGAACAATCATGTGCTTGTTGTCACATCGCTCCCTGAGAATTAATCACGCGACATCATAATTAGCGTCCGACAATTCTAATGAACTGATTACAGCGTTTGTATCGCCGGTGAGTGATGCCCATAGATGCTGAAATCTTTGTGTATTTGAGAGCGAGATGTTGGAATGGATAATCGAGTTGAATATATCAAAAAACGGGAACTATTCATCATATTTGCCGAAAAATGTTGGTAAATTTAACTTAGGTAACTGAATGCGCACTACGATCTGAGTCGCGAACACTTGAAGAGGTCGGAGAAAAGATGGACGTTCGCAATGTCGGCGAAGGGGAAATGAACTTGCGGATCTTAATTGATAACGCATAGAACATTTTCTCAAAGTCGTTTCGATCTGAGCCTTCGGACTCATCTAATGATTCTAGATACGATTGCACCTCGTTATATTCTGCCCAATAAGTATTCGAATTTCGCCTTCCGTTCTTCGAGATGAGCCACTATTCACGGGCTAATGGCGGTGATTGATTCTACATAAGTTCTGATACGTGTACATGATGCCTTTATGGCGCGCGCTGTCGCTTAAGTATCGTCGCTTCTGATTGGTCGACCATCTTGAATGCATATATAATACGAACGCGTGTACGCAACGGACGCGGCGAACTTGGTTGGCAACAGAGACAATGATTTTCCTTACCTTGTTACGCACGCAATTAATCCTAGAAAGGGATGCAATGGATGCTAGATGCCTTCCAGTCGAACGTTGTTGGACGGAAACGTTCCTCTCGCAGATGTTGCGCCGTTGAGGGATGACTTCCATTGCACGTCGTCTGAATTAGGCCTCGTTTTCTGCCGTCGACAGGATTCCGCTTGCAAAACGTTAATATTGCGTCAGGATATGACGTAATATGAGCCGGGCTGCATCTCTGTTTAGACGCGAGCTTTGCAGCTGCTTTTATTGAACTGTGTGTTGCCGCTGGTGCGACGCTTGCACTGATTGCTGCTACTGCGACGTTTGCCTCGTCTCGATGAGATAACCTTGTCTGATTGCTAAATTGCTGCTCGCCACTTCACTGAGGCCAAATGCTTGAAGAATCCGGCTTGAAGGATCAAAGAAATGTTGACGATCTTGCTGTGTGCAGAATGAATTTAGTAGATGCGGAAAGGATCTCACGGTAACGCGATAAAAACTTATTCACCGCGAGGCGAGATTCGTGCTGTCGACGAGACAGTTAGAGCGGCTATGATGATCTGAGTGTTTCTGATCGATTACGCGCGACGCATGCGTCGCTTAACAATCGACATCTCGTGAATTGATCGATTCTTTATCGATGTGATTAGATGATGTAACTAGACGCCGTAAACGTAAGGATACCGAGATATATCAATAAAATCTTACATACCGTCACATGAAGTACAAAGACATCTCTTCCCTCAGATATTTGCTTTCATTTTATGAAAGCAGAATCAAGTCTCTACTTGACGAGGTGGGACTAAATGTGGAGATTAAGTAAAGAATAACAGCAATAGAATGTGTTACAATAGGAAAGAAAAAACTGTTACAATAAATGCATAAAATAAAATTACAACTTTTTTAAAATTTAGTATAAAAAAAAGAGGACTACAAGTCAAAAAATTATATTATTTTATTAGTACTTATAACAAAAAGATATATTGAACAAAAATTTGACAAATTCTTCAATGTAAGTAATAAACAAAAATATAAAAAAATATAAGAAAATATAAAATATAATATATACAGATGAAGAATGACTCAATTGAGTCATTCTTAATGTTTCAATACATAAAGTATCGCTCGGTCTACAGAAATAAAATTATTTGGACATTACTTGTATAAATTGTAATCGCTTATTGAATATTTAAGTCTCACTGTAGTCGTCCATAGAATTAAAATCTTGAAAGAATTTTGATTTTATTAAATGTTCCATTGTAAACAGATAAGGATTGTTTCTATTAAAATAATAAGACAATTTTATCAAGATATAATACTCCTAGAGATAATGCATTATAGAATTAATGACAGTTCAATTGTATAATGATCACCGAGAAATTATATTCAAATTTTTAATTTAGTCAAAGTTAAGTTATATAAATTAGCTTCATATTAAGAAAATCTGATACAGAAACCAAGTTTTTTGCAATTAATACTATAAGCAATAACGATCAGAGTTAAAGTTGTTGTTATCATGGATTGTTATGACATTCAAAGAATTACAAACATTATGAAAATGTTAAGGAAAGAAATTTTTTGGAAGAGAGAGGAAATGTGTTAGAGAAGGGAAATATGAAAGAAAGAATAGGAAAGTAATTGAGAGGACGAAGTAATTATGAAGGGGAAAGTGATTGTATGATCTGGTTCTGACAATGATTCTGTATCAGAATCTGTATCTGATTTTGTTTGCTGCCTTGTCTTTGTTTTTTTATATGTATTGTATCATTTCAGATATCAATCTTTTATGCGAAACCTCTTTATCTAAAATTTTGACTTCATTCCATTTAAAGTTATGGTTTAAATTCATGCAATGGTCAGGAATAACTGATGGTGAACCCGTTCTTTTTTGATATCTGAAATGTGTTCATGTAATCTTGTATTTAATTTTCGTTTTGTTTGACTTATATAACTGGCATCACACACGAGATTTTATATACTATATTTTGATTAGACAATGACTCAAGTTCATCCTTTGCTCTCTTTATATTACTTTTAAGTGTGTTAAAAATGGAATATGCAATTAAATTTACAATTAAATTTAGAAGAAATTGGTAAAAAGCTTTCTGAAATGGATTTAACATAAGGTATTCTGAAAAAATTTTCTTTATGTTTTGTGCTAATGTTATGTGTGCTAATTTTATGTGTGAAGTTATTATTATTTTATTCTATTATTAATAATAGAGAAAATAAGAGATAGAGGATAGTCATTGTTAAGGAATATTTGAATGACGTCAATTAAATTTTTTTGGTGAAAACGAGGATGAGATAAACGAACAATTTTATGCATCATACTAATAATTATGCCTCTCTTCTGACAAAATGGATGATTTGAATGGAAATTTAAAAATCTGTCAGAAAATGTTGATTTATGGTATGTATCAAATATAATTCTTTTGTTTTCAATAATAATACTTGTATCTAATAGAAAATTTAAACTTTTTTCTGTACCAATTTTCATAGTGAATTCTACTATGTAAAGAGTAATGTATCATTAATATTGTCAGATGAAAGTGCTAAGATGTTATCCACATATCCGTAATAAAATAATGATTGTTTATAATAAATTAATAGTGTATATACAATGTGTATATAGGTAGTGTATTAATATAGCTCTTCTAAATCTTGCATTACTATATCCGCAATTATTGGAGATATAGGTGAACCCATTGAAGTTTTTTTCAATCAACTTTTTTCATTTTAATTTTACTTCTATTTATTTATTTAAAAAAAAATACTTACCATCTTCCAACTTTTCCAACTTCTTCTGTTCTCTTCAGTTGTTTTTTTCTATAAGAATATTTTACTTCTTTTTTTAGAAGTTGTTTAAGAAGGAGATTGAATCTTTTCTATTCCAAAAAAAGTGTTAAATTCTTACCTTATAGGATATTTCTTTTTAAAATCACGATCAAGCTGGAAAATGAAACTATTTATTTTTGAAAAAACGCTAGAACACTTACAAAATGATTGCACATGTAGGCAATATAATACAGCAAAACTCAAACTTGTATGCAAGAATTTAGATAAATTGCAGAATTTTAATGTCAATGAATTTCGTAACATGCAAATATTAACAAAAACAAGGCGAGATTGTCGAGAGTTACTGATCACCGATCAAAATCGAGTAGAGAATGTGTAGCAGAAGGAAAACACATCACGACACGCATAATACAGCAAAACTCAAACTTCTACAAGAATTAAGGCAAGTTACAAAATCATAATGCGTAGCAGAAGGAAAACAAGTCACTTTCCACTGTGCGCACTTTCCTTTGATTTTGCATGCATGACTTTCGATATTATACTGTTCTAGAATAAGCACTAAGGGATTTCTATAGAAAATTCGAGCGAAGAGATATAGTAGGATAATAAGGGGGATTCTAATTCGGCAGCTCCGAGAGGGGATGAGGAATAGGAGGGTACCCGTGGCGCGGGGGAATCCGCGGGGAGGGGAGAGGTGACGTCACAAGGCGAGGGGAATGACGTCACAGGAAGTGATATCATAGACAAGGGAATGACGTCACAGGGAACGAGGAGGAAAATGACGTTATAGTGAGTAACATTGCGGGAATGACGTGATGCAGGGGGACGAGAATGTCCCGGGTATGGAAAATAACGTAGCCAGAAATGACGTAGCCGGAAATGACGCGAAATTACGCAGCGGAGGTGTGCGGAAACTTGCGTCCGCAGTGAAAATGTGGGCCGAGGTCAATGGCCACCGGGCGCGATCCGCCGGTCCCCGCCGCCTCTGAGCGCGGTCCACCGCCAGCCCCCTCCATCATCAAACGCGGTCCCCACTGCGCGCTATACTTATCATGAATACTTATCATCTCTCAAACATCTTCTTTTTATGTAATCTTTTTTTTATGTAATCTTCTCTTCAGCGTTTATTACATTGTGATTATTCATGCCGAAATATCTTCATTCTACTGAATTATAACTATTATATTATTATTATTATTATTTTAGAGAGCGCGATGGTAATACGATGCCGCAGAGATAGAAAGGAATAGTATAGAGAATAAATAATTTTGAACAAAGAATTAATCCAGGTTAATTTATATTTATTTATTTTTACATATATATTTTATCACATTTTAATCTTTTCTCCGCTCCAATATGAATGTCGACGTCCTTACAAAATTGTATGTGAAGACGCGCTGTAATGGAGAAAAACAAACGGATAAGCCATTTATAGAGAAAAATTTTTCACAAACAAGTAAATATATAAACATAAATATTAACATAAATAAAATACTTACTTGCTCAACTCATGTTGAACGTATAAATCCATAATGTTGAATCTCTTAGTTTCGGATATATTCATCCTTAAGTGCCTATGATAGAGGAAATCCATGACCTATTCGTCTCAATACTTAGGCGTATAATCTTTTGATAATATATAATATATCATGTTTCTCTTCAAAATAACTCTCATCCCCTATTATCATTATCGGGCAAGAAATATTAATGCAGCACACCGTTACGGAAACCGAGTTCCCGATTGATAATTAAATACGGGAGTGACGACGGTCATTTACACAAACAAACTTTCCGCAAAAATCTTCGCGGATATTTATAGGATCAGTTCCGGTCAGTGACATCAAAAATGCAAACGTCAGATTTTATTGCAAATTTCAATGCGACTTTGTTAGCGTAATTTAAGATTTCTCAAGAATAATAATCATTAATATAATTTGATACAAATCGACATTGTCAAATAGTGCAATATCAACTAATGTGCAACTGCTTTGTCAACGTATTAGGTGTACAAAAAAGTTCTGAGCTTTAGATTTGATACAATCGAAATAACAATTTAAATTTTATATATCTTCCTGCCTTTTTGTGGTTTTAAAGCGTTAACATTTGACCTTCTAAAATG
>Ga0157364_1000140_pt1 | contig 34807 bp, 15 predicted proteins | sample AttsexASBM2_FD_111476 | JGI IMG/M metagenome (GOLD analysis project Ga0157364, IMG submission 111476) | Fungus gardens microbial communities from leaf cutter ant in Ribeirão Preto, State of São Paulo, Brazil - Atta sexdens ASBM2 | ecosystem: Host-associated > Fungi > Mycelium > Unclassified ...
AAAAACAAGATGTGTGTGTGTGTGTGTGTGTGTGTGTGTGTGTGTGTGTGTGTGTGTGTGTGTGTGTGTGTGTGTGTGTGTGTGTGTGTGTGTGTCGGGGGGGAGGCTGTAATCGCAAAAATTCACTAATACTTTTTTCTGGAAAATTATTTTCATAATTTCCTTTTCACTAAATAATTTATATAGAGATAAAAAAGATTAAAAATATAAATTTGTTTAGCTTTAACATGATTAACTACTATTTCGCAAAAACCTTTAATAATGCTTTTATTAAAGGATCATATCATTTTAATGTAATAACCGTTTTATGTTGCACTTATGCAATAATTCAATACTTAGGTTAATTGAGTTGGTTTTAATTAATTATTATGTTATACACTTAAGTTGTAATAAAAATCTCAGTATAATTACACTGTTAATTAATCTATCATTTTAAAATTTCGTATATTTCCGGATCTGCTCAGAAAAACTCTAATATAATAATAATAAATAAGTCTCATACGTGAAAAATTAATTCTATATTTTTTTAAAAGCCATTTCCTCTTAAAATGTGAAATGTTTCCCTCCTCATCGAATCTGCTATGCAATATAACGAAAAATATTAAATGATACGTGATACTACGTATACACATTCTCAATATAATGAAACAGAATACTGAATGTTTTGATTGAAAACGAAAGAAGCTTGGATCTATCTCTTGCCGGAATCGGCAGTATCAAATAAACGTAACTCAGTAGCGTTCAATATAGTTGTACAGAAATGTGTTCGTGTATCAAAGCATCCTTGATCTAATCGAGATTGCGCAAAGATATATCCCAATAACTTTTTAGCGAGAGAGCAACGAAGTTTGTATCGGAAAAGCAGTGAAATAAATGCGCTATACATATGTATCATAAATAAATAGAATGACTTATTTTCCGTATGTAGTAAAAATTTATCAGAAATAACAGCATGCTTTTGGGCGACATTTATAAAAATATCATGAAAAAATAGTTAGTTTGAAACATTTCAACATATCTTTTGAAAAGAATTGAAATAAAAAGAATTAAGATCGAGAAGAGAATAAGAGAAATAATGAATAAAAAAAAAAGTTATTTTAGATTCTTTTTTAAGAATTACTTCAAGTATTACGCGAAGCAACAATGCGCGATTTTTTTAGATGCGTAAGAAGATTTTTCTCGTAAACAACCATTAAATCAAATAAATTTTGATTTTATTTCTGTAGGTGATCTGCAGTTTCCTGCAATGAGGCGGTTGAGCATAGCCACCGCTCACGCATTCCTACTCGTATACGCGACATCGTCCTTACCAAGTTTCGAGTGCGTAAAACGTTGTTTCGAAGAAGTAAGAGAACAACGACCCGACTTCCAGGTGCGAATTCCAAAATTACTCATGTTAATTCTCTCGTGATTTATCTCGTAAAGTTTATCGAATATTTAGCAGAGTTACTCTTATCAATCTGCGATTTAAATTAGATTCCTCTATCTTTGGAATAGTATGAAATATTAATTTATTGTTCTCAATATTTATAACTTTGCACAATATCTAGAGCCGATAAGAAAGCATTATCATGTGGCATTTTTTAAAAATCGATTTTATTAGTTACACTTTAGTGGAGAAGAAACAATAATGAAGACATCTTTTCTTTTCAATAGGAAGTACCGATAGTTATTGCCGGAAACAAACTTGATCTAGCGCCAGCACGAAGAGAGGTACCAATCGAGGACGTGAGTGAATGGTTATTTTGCGAATTGCCGAAACTTCGCGCTAAGGTGATGGAATGCTCGGCAAAGGATGACTACAACATTAAGGATGTATTCAGATGTTTCGTCACGCTTTCCAAGATCGTACCGAAAAATCCCACTGGCGAGGTCGAGCAGTCGGGGCTCAGAAGAAGGTGTTCAGCATACGGATCACGCAGGTATCATAACACTAACTATTCCCTACATACGAATAAATATCATTGAACAATAAAGCATTTGTGTTTTCATATATATTATAATATATAATAAAATATATATTATAATATGTAAATCTCATTTTAAGAATTAATTTTAAAAAAATTTATTTCAACTTTTTTTTAAAGAAAAGTATCAACTTCAAAGCGAAAAGTTTTCGAATTACAAACTATATTATAAGAAAATGTGTAATGCTTTTCATTTTTTAATTGACAAAATTTTTAATTTAAAACTTAGTTTATCAAGATATTTCATATATTAAGGAATATTTCAAGAATTTAAATTTCTGGTTGAACTTCATTCATTTTTCTTTTCAAGAAAAAAACCTAGTATAAACTCATTCTTAATGTAAATTCTGTACTACAATAATTGTAACCATTAATGTCGAATGTAACATTAAGATTTATTCGTTTAAAGGTTGTTGCTTAGCATTAACTACGATAATTAAATAATTTTTCGTATTGTATCTATCATAAATAAAATCGTAATCTCGAAAGATACAGTGCATCGTCAGACTTATTTAGTCAGGCTTATTTAATCCAGATTGATGCAAGCAGGTTTAAAATGAAGATCTGATGTAAATGAGAACTGAGAATTGTGAGAGGCAAGTTTCGTGTCAAATGTAGGGTGAGAATTTAGAGGCAAATCAACGTAATAAACATTATTAAATTTTTTCCTTGTTTTAAATTAAAAATAACGAATGTGTAGGGAAATAAATTTGTATAAATAATAATAAAAATTTGTATAAATAATAAACGATGGATGAAGTTATCACCCATTAATTATTTATAATAGTTCTTTCTATTCAAAAAATATTAAATATATTTTTACTACGAATATAAAAATTGTAAAGATTAAATTTTATTTTTAGATGTTTAATTCATTATTTTTGATATCAAGAAAAATTTATAGAAATCCGAAAAGAAACTTGTTGGATTACATAGTAAATTAGATTACACGTACTAAACTAGATTATGATTATGTAATTTCTTTAATATATGTATATACATGAAGATAATTCCAATCACTTTAATCGTATTCGCAAACCCGCCATTTATTTAATCGCGCTTCATCTATGCAGCATGTATTAACGAAACAGATATTCAATCTAAAAGGTTTTCAACGCACTTCAATGTCACTAATTATACTAATGTCAAAGTAGATCAAATATGACATAATTGAATTCGATGTAGTTTCAATATCGTTTCAGATCATCTATTACTCTTGAACATTATTATTTATATTCGATAGTACTCTGGCTTGTACTTTGCATTGCTTGATTCTTTTTATTCATTACTCTTATACGTTAGTGTATATATCACGATAATGTTACGATAAATACGTTAACAAGAACACTACTTAATATAGACACGCCGATTTTGATAAAACTTTTAATTAAAGTACTTGCAAAATAAAGAAACACTATCCATTTTATTGGTAATTATCTAATGTTTAGAAAAAATTAGAATGTTTATGGAAAATTGACAAAAGTCCAAAAAAATGTTGAAAAAAATTACATCGTTTTGCAACATAATAAGTAAATAGTTATTTCCGATTATTTTTACCTACTAAACACGAATTTGAACTCTAGCATTCTGTGCAAACGTCCTTAGACCGAAATTATTTAAAGCATCAATTTCATGGGAATTTATTTAAAGCACTCAAGATCCAGCTTCGATCGATATAGGTATTGCTTCTTATTGTGTATTCACCTTAAACGATCCTAAAAAATCAATTATTATTGCATGTATAAGAATTACGAATTTGCGAATATATATGTTTTCAATAATTGAGAAAAAAACTTTACATATTTCGAAAAATCATAATCCTAATTTTAAAAAATAATTTCAAATGTATATAATGCATTTTCTCTTCAGCTTATTTAGACTTGAAAAAACGTCTGCACTCAAATTGTATATTTTAATATCTTAACCAAAATGTGTAATATTGTATTTAAATATTTACTTTCGCCTTATAACTCCATTTATTCAATTTATATAATTAATTGCGCGCAGTTTAATAGAGTGCCAAAAGGCTATCATGGAATATTATTATTTTCAAATCTTAAATAATATTTACATTCCTGCCAATTATTTGCTGTCTTTTATTTAAAATTTCCTTTTGGAAAAATTCTCTTCTTATATCGTAATTATCATGTCTTCTTAGAAAGAGATATACTTAAATTAATAAAAAATTAATATTAAATATAAATTATTAATATTAAAAGAATCCTTCTAAATTAATAAAAATGTAAAATAATGCACGGTGCAAAGGGCTATTGTACGTAACTGAACACTAAAAATTCGAAGAAAAAATGCAGCGTTAAATTAAGTCAACTACAATTTTATAATTACATTTAAAAAAATTATTCATTTGACTAAATTAATTTAATTTGTTTTTATTTTTTTCATTGAAGAATATATAGATATATATAAATATATATATATATATATATATATATATATATATATATATATTACAATATATACAGTCTCCAATGAAAGAAATAAAGACAAATTAAATTAATTGAATAATTAATTTAATAAATGAACAATTTTTTAAATGTAATTACAAAATTGTAATTGACTTAAATAAATCAAATATGACTGAAATATGTACATTCTTCATCAAAAGACATAAAGATGAACCAAATTAATTTAGACAAATAAACAATTTTTTTTTCTTAATGTACTTCTAACTCTCATCTATTATTTTTTTATTACAATGAAAGGTCCGGCAGCCCTAGCGGCAGAACCGGTAGCGCGGGTCCCGGTGGGAATCTCCAGCAAGTGGTCGCAGCTCAGGGTCCTAGCGTTGTCAGCGTTACTGAGGAGGTAAAGAGCAAACCACGTAGTCGCAGCCTAATCAGGCGCACTTCAAGAAAAACGAAACAGCAGATCAGAGATGCCCGTGCCGACGACTGCAACATATCCTAAATCTGCTATCTCGACAGAGAAACGAGTTTTTTTCACGACCAAGAGTCAGCTGATACCGATTATTGCGAAGGAACAACGAGCAATCGAGTTTTTTTTTATTAAGTGCGTTAAGGTAAGACTCGAGCTGACGTTCGCAATTTGGAAGGAAGTTTTTCCATGTCTACATAACGGATTAACTTTTGCTGTTTGCTCCGTCTTAATCCACGGAATTTTGAAAAGCAAGCGTGATAAAATGGATAGATAAAATGAATAATTTCAGAGGAAGTCTAGCTCGAAATTCGAAAAGATACGACTTCGTAAGATTTATACCAGAAAGTATGTGTATCGATAACAAAAGTATTATTATTATCATTAAATTTGAGAGAAAAAGATTAAATTTGAAATGTTAATTTTCCCTTGGCAAATATTTAATAGAAAATATTAAACATCATGATAAAATCTCTAATATCTTTTCAAATCAAGATAAAATAACTTTTTATATGGAAATTGTAAAATAATTAAATAACTTATTCAATTTTTGTTAAGAAAAATGCGAACACAAATTGTAAACAATTTTTTGCTATCGACATACATCTTTTTTGGAATATCCCTTGTATATATTTACGTATAAATTAACGTATGAATGTGAAATTGATGTTTAATGATGGATATATAATTGTTTCAACGAATGGATGAACTCTTATATTTCTTCGTGTAAATATTCCTGATTTAAAGTAAAAAATTACATTATTCAGGGTTATATTTTATATGCAACGTTTTATTGCGATTGTTTTTATATCCCGAAAAGTATAATGTATGTATATGGAAAACGATATGATTTTATTAAGTATGGAAAAGTTTATTTAACAAGAAATACGTGATTCATGTAAAACAAGAAAAACCGCACATATCGCTTTTCTAATATATATATATATATATATATACATTAACTCATAATTTAAAATCACGTACACACGCGTACACACTAATCGTATCTATGAATTTAAAAGCGCATTTCTTAAAAAAATAATGACTTTAAAGTATAAGTTTCTTTCGAAACATTCGCAAAATTCGAAAAACGAATTTTCTTGCAACAAGCATCTGAAAGTTTGCAATATGGAAATAAAAATTAAAATGAAATAAAAAAATGTCAATTTAAAAAAATACGGTTCTTTAAGAAATCTTTTTTATTATTTAAACAAGGAACCAAAACATATATCTCTTTTGATATTATTTAAATATAAAGTTAGCAAAAAAATTAAAAATTATTATTTAAAATAATTATTAACAAAAATATTCAGCGATACAACAAACATTTTTTAACAAAAATTAATATCAGTACTGTTTTACTAAGATATAAAAGTTATGCAAGGAGAGGTGCATTGTGCTTAAATATGTTTTAAAAATTTGATTGAAAATTTATAAAATGTAAATTGAAAATTTATTTCGTAATATACACGATGCACATCTGCGCGTAAATATTTTGTTCGTGTTAAAGTTTCAGTTGCAAGTACTGCCGTCGGGTAAAAAGAAATTCGTTTGTAAATTACAGGATGCGTAATAATCAAAGTACCTTTTTCTGCTACCTTTCTAACTTAACTATATTATCAGATATACTTTTCTCTTTCAAAGCTTATAAACTAAAGAGTTACTGTAATAAATTGTGTAATCTGTATTTTAATATTTTGTTTGAAAACTGCTTTTTGAAGTTCAAAGACTTCATTTCCGATTCCGTATGTGCAACATCATGATTGTTACTGCTTTTTAATAAATTTTTAGATGTCACGTGTTAAATATTTTGATAATACTCAACTTGGAATTACTTTAAAATAAGATCGGTGTGAAATTGATATCGAATATTCTGATAAACCATTTTGTTTTTAATTGCGAGCTTTGTTTTAATAATTGTGAAGTTAATATCGATCGTATGTACCAAGTGCACAATTACAGGTAATCAAATGAATTACATAGTATCCCGAAAGTATACTGCAATATGTAAGAGTTACATATTCATAACTAATAGAAATTCCAGAAAACATACCGACGAAAGATATATCGAAGCATATTATTTTAGATATTTGGATTTAGATAGGAGATTAATTATGACATTATAATTAGGAATAAATCGATAAATCGACTTTCCTCCTTGTTCTATAATATTTTAACTTCTTTTTAATTTCAATCATGCTGTAATTTCTTCACATTGTTAATATTTAACAAAATTGTAATTAATAACATTATTATTCCTATAATTTATTATTCATAATATTTCCCACTTTTCCCAACAGTCTCTTATTAAAATTAAAATATTATTATATTATAAATAATGTGTACTTTTTCAACACAGAATAATAAATATATTATATCATTATTAATAGCACTTACTTACAATTCTTTTATTATAAATTATTTTGAAATACTATCTGGAAAGACAATAAATAATAAAAAATAATTATCGAACTACATGTTTTATTTGCATGGAAAAGTACTATTATCAAAACTGTGTCTTCTTATCTGAAAACTAATGACTTTATTTCTCAGAAAATATTGTATAACAACAAAAGAATTATTTACAATACCTGAGGCTTTTGTAAACAAAATACATTTTGTACACCTCAAGGGAAATCAAAAGTAGTACAGAAAATATTGAAGAAAATGCCAATATTTTATATATCCGATTACGAAATAAGAAAGGATCTAGCTAACGTAAAACATAGAACAGGAAGGAGACTCATATATCATCGTAACTGAACCGATGCACAAAGGGAATTAAGGAAATTCCACAAACTGAAACAGTTATTGCACCTTAACGGGTACAAGTATGCGAAGTACTTGATATCTTGAATATATATTATATAATTATAATTATAATTGACGCATAGACATTAAAAACGTGTAATATAACGTCACGTAATATTGTGCAAGTAATTGTAAAAACTAAGATAGAGAATACGAGGTGATATATGAATATTTCACACGGTACCAGAAATATTCGCATGAAATATTCGCACATATATTTGAGAGTTCTATTGTATATGGTCATTAAGTCTCGTTAATTTGTGAGAAACATATTCCTCAAAAAAATCTAGTAATTTATGAAATTATTTTAATAATGTTCCATATCTTATTTTACGCGTCGTAAAAGTACAAATTGTACTTGAATAATATATATTTCATAGAACGAGTTTATTCGAAAATATCATAAAAAATATTTAAGCAGAAAATAAAGCGTGATAATAGCTAAGATATAATTAAATATTTTTGAATAAAACTTGTATTTTGTGGATAAAAATTAACAGTCTTTTACTTAAAATAAAATATGAGTTAACTTAATTTGTTTTGCATAAATTAATCAGAAACTAGTATTTGCAAGAAAACTCATGTACTATATTATATTATAGTGTCTTCTGTGTAATAATAATGAGAGATTAAACTTTCAAGTTTGGAAAATCTAATCATAGAATATATTTAAAAAATAAAAATAATTTACAAATTAATGACTTAAATAATTGCAGTAACAAATAGCTTGAAACTGTCAATCGTAAGTTTAAATATATAAATGTAATGAATTGAGATCATAATATAATCTTGACGAATCAGTGACGATCTTATTATAATCACAGTTCACTTTTTCTCATTTTCATACCTATGTTAAATAATAAACAAGCTTTGCTTATTTATTTATTTTAATTTTGTTAATATTACTTTAATGTTACAATTCACGCTTGAAAGTTTAAACTATTTAAAATATAAGAACGAAATAAATTTTAATAAATTTAAATAAAGATTAAAACAAGGCAAAACACAAATTAAAAAAGGATCAATCGCTCTGTTAAATAATGCGACTAGATTACGAATATTAATAACCGTCCCATTAAGATATTTTTCACACGACCAAGGGGAAATTATAAAGGTGAAAGGTATGTTCAGCGAAGTGAACTGAGATCGCGAGATGTTCTCGAGGTAAGTTCATTGTTAAAAAAAGGTCACAAGAATATGTTTAACAAGTACCTCGCGAATGTTCTGTGCGATTGCATGAAGTTTTGTATTTTGACATTTTAATGCGAGAGAGCAATGTATTTCTATCGGTTCTATCTATATTTTTACAAATGTAGCTGTAGTGTATCGTTGATAAACGTGCAAAAGACCTACTAAAAAACAACCAATTTTTAAAAAGAAGAATATTTCACTAGATTTATTTGCATATGTCTAGAAAAAACTTTGAGCTAATTGTAACATATGTTATTTGTAATATGCATCGGAAAGAAATAGAAATATTTGAAAAATAATTTCAAATTTCAGAATTCGAATGTATGTAATTCTGCGACAAGCAATGCAAACTTTTAAAAAATTCTTTTAAATTGTAAATGAGAGAATCAGATTTCTATTTTGTATTTAAATTACATATTAAATATACATATTAAATTTCACAAGCTGAATTTTCCGATATGGTTGTATAATAATATAAGATATATACGTATAACGAATAATATCTTCTTACACATAAATGTTACAGAAACTAAGGATAGATTTCTAAAATGCATATAAACGATTCAGCTGTTTAGTCAAGTAGATTTTGCGCGTTCGTCGATGATAACACAAACGCAATTTTGTTGCGACTATCATGGCAAGCATTCTCTCCTGTGTCCATGAAACTTCACGCGACCTCAATGAATTTCTTGGGAGATCTTACCTATCGAACTTTACTTGTACCTTATAAAGTTCCCATCTGGATAGATATGATTTATATGATATGTATATTCTAAATAATGATCGAGCTAACTCAATCCATTTCTAAATACATACAATGGACCAAAATTTATCAGAACTAAGATGTTGACTCGATAAAGGCTATTATCCTGCTTAGGCGCGTTGAACTTAAGAGAAATAGAGCTTTCGCAAAATTTTCTAACGGGACAATAGTTTTTAGCTAATTAATAACAATCAATTATTTTTTGCAGCTCTAATCTCATGTAAACTTCAAAACATGAGAATGGACATTATTTTTTCGGATTTATTAATAATCAGAATTTTCGCAGTGACAGTACAACTCTTCTGTATATTGAGTACTCACCTAATTCGCCATATATTGTCGCACTGAAGTAAAAGACATAACCCATCTTTCTTCTCTCAGCTTCTTCTTGAAATACTAATTTCCAATTCCTTAAGCTCACTCTCGTAAACAAGCGGAATTGTCGGGTAATGATGTCCCTATAAATAATTAATACCAAAACTTTCAATATAATATAGTTAGGCGTGTATTCCCAAATGATCCTGTATACGTTATCGGTAATCGGCGTGCCACCGTGTGTCTATGTTATATATATTCTGTCCGAAATTCTATCCAAAATATATCTTTTAATGTACGCATAATTTGGACATTTCTTATTAAATATTTTTAATCGAGAACAATATCATATTTGTCAGTGTTATTATTATTACCTCAGTATTATATTTTATACATTCTATTAACTATTTTTTTATATAATATTACTGTAATAATTATCCCTTAAGAAAATTTAATGCTAAACGGTAGCAATTAATTACTTATTTTGAATATTAAAATCACTAAACACAATAGTGTTTTAATACTCAAAATAAGTAATTTTCCGTGTTAAATTGAATTTCAATAAATACTTGTTCTAATTTAATGAATAACTATTGCTTTTAACGTAATGAGTAAACAGAAGCAAACTATTAAACTCTATATCTCTTTTATCGTTCAAATTAATCAACACAAATTTTGAATAAGTGTTCACAAAAAATGATTTTTACGTTTCATTCAACAGAAATGCAAAAAATACTTCGTTGCAAAATATCAAAATCAAATCCACTCGAGAATTGTATAGATCTTAATCCCTAGAAAATCTTTTCGTGTTTTATTGCTGACGGAAATACTTTAGACAAACAGTTCAAAATTATTTTAGACCCATCGACTTATTTTATTCCATTTCTGTTTGCGCTCAAAATGTTATGAATGTCCAAAGTAAGCGTGCATTTTTTAGCAGCCTATACATACGGTGACCATTCGTTTTTTATTGTAAAGGATAGTTTACAATGGTTACTTTTATTTAAGTTGCCATTCTTTAGATTTATTTTTTCAAAATAATTTTGTCTTTTATTTTAATAATATTACGGGAAATTCCTTTCTAATTAGTATTCTAGTGTCTAATATATTAATGATCGAATTTTTATGGAAATTATTGACAAATTTAGTTTTATACAAGAGTTTAGACAGAATAAACAAAGTCAATAACATCAAAATGACATCAAAATAAGTCGTGATGGATTGAAAAATGACTTTTAATAATCAAATTTGTAACTATTTTGATGTCATTTTGATATTATGATGACTTATTGTGCTTTACTTGGGAGTTATTTCAAGATCCTATGTAAGAAAATTGTAGAAATTAATGCGCACACTTTTGACTGCAGTTACAAACTAGTTTAGAAATATTTAGAATAAAGTCCTAAAATTGTCAGGTTTGTCCTTTATTTTCTCTAAGAAAATATGGTCACCGTACTTATATATATAGCATGTAAGACAAAAGAGGCTAAGCTAATGAAAAGGGATAACTCGGGAAGTCTTTATCTAATATCTGTCTACTTGATGCTATAAATGCTTCAGAGCATTTTTGATTGGTTTCAATTAATAAAATTTTTTTCTTTCAATTAGCCAATCAAAAGCTTCAAAGCATTTGTAGCATTAAAATTATACTACATTTATGGCATTCGTATATCTATCTTAACGCCTTGCTTATCGGCCGGTTATCAGTTACATAATTTATATCCAGGTTGCAAAATTCGCATATATAAAACAAATGTGCTTAAATATATCACATTAGTATATCACATTAGTATAATATGCGGTAAAATACATTACTCTTATACATTTAGCTTTATTAGATACACTCTTATAAATGTTGTAAATTATAAACAGATGTATATTGCACACGAATCAATTCGTACAAGTCAATCACAGCAGAAAAAAAAACTTCTTATGCAGAAATTGCTGTGATTGACAATGGGCAATTATTACAATGTGCAAGTGAATCACTCTCATTATAAACGACTAGAAATAAGAATATAGGAAAAGTGGCAAAAATAATAAATTATCAAGATGGAAAATATCCGAAAATTTGTTCTTTTTTAAATGTATAAGATGATATCACTTTTTTAAATGTATAAGATGGTATCGCGGATAAAGAAGAAAAAGCAAGTTTGCAATTGTTGTAAAATTCTTAAATATGGTTGATTTATACATTTAGATCCAGAGAGAAATTAAGGGTAAGACCAATCATATTAAAGAATTTTACAAATTTAATTTTAATTTTTAAATTCAAATTTAAATTCAATTTTAATTTTATTGCAAAGCTGCTTTCTCTGCTGAACGCAGCCATTGACTGTGGACAGAAGAGGAAACTAATCAATTAGCACTTAGTGATTTAATATGATTAATTCCTATATTTAGATCCAGCAAAAAAACTAAAAGCAAAAACGAATCATATTAAAGAATCGTTAAGTGCTAACTTATTATAATTTATTCTGCTGAACGCAGTCATTATCTTCAACTAAAGAGAAACGCTAGGTCGATCGCTACGCAACACAAATAATACTAAAATTAACAAAGTATGAGTATAACTTATCATATTAAAAAAACTTTTATTCATTTCGTGCATTATATTTAACCGGTAATGAAGACGTTAAGAGAAAAACCAATACAATTCGATTCGTGTTACAATTATACTTGTCTCTCTATGAAACATTTTCTCTTTCTCTCTCTTTCTTGAAAATATAGTGTAATAAAATTAAAAGTATTTAATTTATCTTTTACCTTTATTGACAAATTCACACAATATGTCGAGAATTAATTCGGGAACTGCATCATAATGCGGCGAACGACGTTCAGGCCAAACGTGATTCTTAATCTACTAAATAAACGACTTTAATTTATGTTTAATATACTCTATAATAACCGCAACTCCTCGGCTCGCGCAAAGAAGCGCGACAGTGTCTCACGCCATGACGCTTCGTTTGTTTTAGCGCCAAAGCACTACCGTGTCTCCAGATGAGAGCTTCCGTTCACTTGCATACGTTTGTGTATTATTTGTCGCAGGACAAATATTTTTTGCTAATCAATCGATAACATTATTTTGCATTTGATAACATTTTGTTGCTATAATATTGAACTAATTCCGAATATTACGCGATCGTATACGCAAACTGATGCAAACTCCGTGAAGTTGGATACAACATGAAATGAGGCGTAACAAGCGATAGCTAATCCGAAACCGTTGCTTTTAAAAAATTTGAAGATCATTTTGCTCACGTTAAAATGAACGTTTTTAATCTTGACAAGTTTTTTCTAATATAACATCATAGCTTTCGTTTTATAATTAAAATGATTTTCTAAATTAAACGCAACTATTAAAACACACAAAAATTCAATTTTTAACATATTAATAATCATATATAGCTCTCTTTCTCTCTCTCTCTCTCTCTCTCTCTCTCTCTCTCTCTCTCTCTCGCATATTTACATATTATTTTAATTGAATTATAATATTTTTTATTTTTATGTATTAATACAAAAATTATAATATGATGTAATTAATATGACGTAATAAACGCAACTTTTATATTTTGTACATTATATTGATATTAGATATTCTTTCGTACTTTTTACAATTATAATTGAAGAATGGGATTTGATAAGTCCCAGTCATATCAAATCTTATGAATATTACAATAAAACAATTAAAAAGAATTTTTTAAACAATCTTTTAAATAATCATTTAAAGAAGATCAAAAAATCATGCGCAGCAATTTACTTTCACTCAATCAACATAATTTAAACTGAACTTAACAACCAAATCATTTCTAACTTACATCATTGCAAACGATTTCGGAAATGCTGGATCATTGCGATGAACAGATACATAACATTAACGCGACCAATTTCTCAATATCCTTGTTTCTTCGTATGAGAGAGAAAGAGAGAGAGAGAGAGAGAGAGAGAAAGAGAGAGAGTACTGTATTCGTAATTCTTTGCACGCCAATTGAGAATTTGAGCGTTTTTATAATCTTAATAAATCTGTACAGTCAATAATTATTCAATTATGGCTATGATTACTTTGACGTTGATCAAATTCCGATTAACTTGTTCCGATTAACTTGTTGTTCAGATTACTTACAGCAATGTTTCTAACTGTACAACTCGTTCTCTTTAATCCAATATTTTCTTAGATTCGTCAAATAATATAAAACATTACTCTAATTATATTAATTCTATTAACTACATAATATATGAATTCTATTAATTCTATTAATTCACTTGATAATATTAATTATCAATTAAATCGGAATTTGTCATCCTTTATATGATGAAAAAAACACTTAAACTCACTTGGTAGCAGCGATCTTCCATTTTTCCTCATTCACTTTTTATCGCTTTCCAAATATTTAAAGTTATTAATTGAAATTTCAGCGTTCTGCATGTTCTTTATTTATAATAGATTGTACTTATTGTATTTCTGATGTATACGGGATCTAAAATGTCTTCTTCTCCTATTGTAAATTCTACTGATATTGTAATTCGTAGATTTAACCGATGATCAATTCGTTTACTTTTCACTATATTATTAGGACACAAGAGATGATTATTCGTTTTATTTTTTATTAAGGAGAATATTGTGCGATATCTAAAAATACACATCAAAAGAGAAAAACAAATGCTAATATTATCAAATACTTCCTCATAAATAAGAAATTCATTATGAATGTATTACATTACATAAGTCTATCGCTATTAAAAGATTATTAAAGAAACCTTATACTTTATAAGTCTTGAATGTATAAATCCCGCAATATGGACTTTATAGTGAAAAGATGGAAAGCAGATACTCTAGCAGGTAAATATCACACATATTACTTACAAATTTTTTTTAATCTTTTATTTTCTTTCTCATAATAAATAATCCATAACAATATATATTTATACAACATTATAGGAATTTACAAGTTACAAAGCAGTTGCAAATAAATTCTCTATCAGCTTCGTTAAATAAAAATAAAATGTCGATTATCTTTTTACCTATTATTCTCACGAACACTGATATTGAAATCCTACGAAGAAATAGTGGTAACGTTCGAGTTCGTATCTGAATTGCACTCATTATCCGTTATTCCTTGGAATAAATATTTGAAATGCTGTACGTATGACTGGCAATGTTCTCCCTTAGTGAAGGCCGTGGTGTTATGCAACCTCAAGTTGCGTTGCTCGAAAAATTTAAAGACCGAATGAAAGAGTGTCGCATCGTCAGTGGCTTTTGCTGCTTCTAAGAATTTTCTTGCAGATACTTGATCTGCCATTCCGACCGAACGAACGTATCTGAAACGTAGAAATATAATAAACATATGTTAATTAAAACGTTAATTAAGAAAAGCAAATTACCTTAAGGCAGCCAAGATATGTCCCTTCGATAAAAGTACTTCGATTATCTCCTCATGCGCGTTCCCCAATCGTTTTAACATGTCCAACGCCAATTGATGCGCCGCCGGATACAAATTTTCCAGGGAAAGCAGCAAGCAAGCTAAAGGCTTCGAATCAGCGACCACATGGTACTGTAACAACTGATGTAGCTGATAGTAAGCCTTTCTATGTACCAATGTCGTGATCACCAATTCGTACAAATAATGTTGCACCGGTATTCCGTGTTCAGTTAAGGATCTGTAAAATCGACATTTATTTAGATCAGATAAGTGACTCGATAAATTTGTATATTGTAAGTTATTACAATTCCCATGTACCTGATGTATTCGAGTAGGACCCATACTATCATCTTTGGTTCTATTGTATTCTCAGGAAATTTGGATAATATGTGACTATACATATCGCTTTGATCGAGCAATAATTTATACTTAAAATTTTCAGCCACTGTTGTCACATTTTTAACATTATTCTGTAAAGGCGTTCCCATCTGCGAATGATAAATAAATGAGACATTTAATATTATAACATCTAAAAATTATACAATAATTATATATAAAAGAGAGGAATATATATATAACGTATAATTACCTGATTCTGTATTTCATTTTCTAAATAATTTCTGTATACAATGTTAAGCTTATCAAATACGGTTGGCATCTCCATTAAACTTACAGGTAACTGTGTTATAAAACTCTGTAAGACTTGTATTAATATCTGTTTAGCATTTGATCGCTGCATTAAAAATTCTACTAAAAGCACTTTATCTGTGATTAATGTCACCAAAGCTTCCAATCTGAGCTCGATATACCTGTTCGATTATTAATAAATGAGAAATTATGCTCGAATATAAAAATGAATTAGTGTTTGGTTTTTTATAACTAAACTAGTACTCTGTTCAAACCAAATAAAATAAATATATACTTGATATTTAGCAGAAGCGAGAAAGAAAATTCTAATGTAGTCTAGTACAGAAAAAAAATAAAAAGACCTTGAAACAAGATGTTGTAATTAACCAAACGTACCACAAACAACCCAATTTTACGTCAATTATTATATTTGGTTGGAAAACAACCCAATTAGGAGAATCTGTATAATGTTAAGACTTAATATTTAGATCAATAAAATTAAGACATTATTATAAATAAAAAATATTACTTATTAAATTAATAAGTAATATACTTTTATATACTTTAATATACTTTTTTTTATAAAAGGATACATAACTGGCACGGCTGATACGTCTGGTCAGACAAGGTTGCACCTGGTACTTTGAGATTAAAAGATTTAATCGGTTTTGCTGTAGTTATACTTGTATGATGCATTACTGTTCCATCACTCACACCAGACATCATAATGTCAAATATCATTGATGTCTATAAAAATACATGTTTAAGTTTTAAATAAACTTGTTTATATACAGTAGCAATATATACCTTTGATGCTTGATGATGAACAATAATGAGATTATCAACAACGTTTATAGCAAATCTTCCACCAACATCCAGTTTTAACATATGGCTCTTTTTAATGGTCATCATTCTGTAAAAACATTACATAACATTGCTATAACATTGCATAGACATTGCGAATTGCATTCAAAATGACGAATTTTACTTGTGTACAGTATAGACATATACAAATGCCGTTCCCATTGAGCGGTTGACTCCTGGTTGATGCCGTAATAAAATTATACAAGGTGTTCCATATAACACAGCCAATGCTACATCCCTTTCGGAAACGGCCAGTTTCCCTGGTTTTGTTATGTTATGTTCAACTGGAACATTATTAAATAAGCATAAAAATATTTTGTTTTAACTCAATATTCAAGCAACACATGCAATTTCTTACTTACTTTCAAATTTAGTCAACTTATGAAGATTACCAGGAGTAATATGTAATGCTTGTATTTGATTACCAACTGTACCAGATGACAATAATACCATATAACTCTTCGGACAGAATACAAACCAATTTATGCCTAAACTTAAGCATTTCAAGGCTTTAACGTTACGTTTTTCTGGATTAACCTGTAAACAATAAGTTCAAAGTATTAAACAGTCGAAATTCTATTTAAATAATGTATCAAAAATATAAGTGACACTTAGGATAGCACTTTTATTAATCAATCCATCATTAATGAATCACTAAAGAAAATTTAAAATTTAAACTTCCTTTGAGGCTCATGGATAATTTAACAAAAATGTTGTCCCAAGTCACCTACATTTACGGTAATATATAATAAAAAGTCTGTTTTCTATAGTTGAAGTAGAATATTTTTTAAACTTAAAGTGAGATAGAGTATGTTTGATATTTGGTGAAAGAAAGAATTCTAATATTAGTTTAGTACAAGAATAAAAATAGACCTAATAATATGAAATAAAAATGACAAAAGAATTTTCGCACTTGAAACAGTTCTACTCCATGATCTGTAACTACAAGTATCTCAGTGCCATGAGTCCACACGAAGCCTAGTATTGTGGCACTCTTCCCTTTGCATGACTGTGAGTACTCAACATGATCCAAACCAGAGACAGAAGAGTAATTAACAAATTCCACTGACGAATTGGTACGCTGAATCGCAAGTACATTCATATCGGGAGAGAACTTAATGGATATTACTGAGCCTCTGTCTTCCATCCGAAAGTTTAAGTTCTGGTCCGGACCCTTAACGAGCACTCCTGTAACGCCTCCTGAGCGAACAGCAAATACCTGTATACAAATCATGTTTGTTATTGTATCAGAATGGAAATAAAAAATTTCACATGTATTAAGTTAACTAACTTGCTGTTTCGAATCATCGAAAAATACATTCGTGAGACAGCTAACCGATTCGAACCTGATGGGGTCAGGAGACAGCTCCAGGTAATAATCATCATTCTTTCCCCGATCATCAGCTTCCATGTCTGGCATAACTGAATCATCTGATCCTACCAGCTTATTACAGGCTTGACAGTTCTCCAGGTTGGAACGCACTAGGGATAAAATAAAACAGTGCTGTCGATAGAGAAATCTCTCTCCTCTCGATATCCTTTCCCTATATCAAATTCGGTTGCCTGCTTTACTCCTCACTATCGCATTCTGGTTGCCATAAATGAAGTTACCTAAAGTAAAAACATATGATAATTTTAACCGACAAAAAAAAAAGATATTCTGAGAAGGAAAATTGACGCTCAATAAAAAAATACCGTGAATAAATCGGTCTAGAAATCGATAAAATATAATTTTATCCACCAATATTTATCGACGTTATCAATACATTTATACGAAAAAATAATAATTGATAAAATTTCATAAAAAGTAACAATTAAAATTAAAAATTAAGAATTTGGTTGCTAGTATATTCTTTTATTAACTGTTTATTGTTATACATTACATTGTATTTAAATATTACATAAATTTATTGAAATATTGGAAAACACTACTTTCTGTTACATAATCATCAATAAAATATTACAATTTTCAACTTGGACGTTACATTATGTTAAATATATGGATTACATGTATATAGCAATAAAATTTTTTAAAATGTGTACGACATAGTAATAAATGTCTATAAATGCATTAATCTTTAAAATCATTCTATATTTTCTTAATATTTATTTCTTCTGAAAAAAGCTAGTAATGCTTTTAGATCCTGTTGCTGCTCTCTGTTTAGCTAATTCTTTTTTACCAGGGGCAGTGCTTTTCTGTAAAAAAAATATATGTAGATATTAAATTTGTTCAAACAAATGTCCTATTTGAAAGTCCTTTATAGATTTCGTAAATATTTTTTTGTGTTCTATATAATTTTAAATAAATAAAACAAATACAACATACCTTTCACATTATTGTAATGTATAAAAGCATTACAACAATTACAATTCTTCAAATAGTCAAAAATTATTTATATATTTTATTTGTAACTTGATATTTGGATTATAATTATCATTTATTAAAAATGATAATTACTATTGCTATTGATAACTGACCTTTTCGGGTTTACTTAAAGTTTTTGTTTGCTTCTTTGCTTTTGGCACTGAACTTTCTTCGAAGGAATCTTTCTTAAGCTTCTTCTCATCCGTTTCATTTTGAGGACTATTCAGCTTGCGTTTTTTACTCTCCACTTCATCAGATATATTCATACGTTGTGCCAGTTTCTTTGAGAGATCTTCAGCAAGGTATTCTGACACAATGCCATGTGCATATTTTAAGTATTCTATAAGAAAATTTTCGATAAGTGCTCAATTAATTGATCTTGCTTGTAGATGGTGGCCTACAAAAATTGGTTGAAGACTCATTATATCTCAATTCAGCTATAATGATATTGAGAAACCCTCAAATATTCTATCTTATTCCTTCTTTGTTTCATAAACAGAATTGTGATTTTTCTTACCTGCTTCAGTACCAATTTCATATATAGTACTCTTAACATAAGTGGCACTCATAGCACCTTGAGATACATGAACTCCTTTTTCTTTTAATACATGTGCTACCTTTTCTACCTTCTTTTGTAACCAATTTAATGATTTCTCCTCATTAAATTTGAAAGCTTGTAGTGATTCGTCTCCTTTACGATCGGCAACTAAGGATAGATTCAAGTTGTCACATTGTGCAAGTCGAGAAGTCTCTGGAAAATCTTCATCCCAGAGGCATTGTTCCAAAGGTTGTGCTAGTTGTGACTATAACAAACATTTATTTTAACAACTACATCTCAAAAATTTTTCATAAAGAAATAAAATTCTACAATTACCTTTCTCAAGTATGGTAAAGCCAAAAAGATAGGATCAATTGGTGTCGATAAATGCAACTTTCCATCAGATTTGACATTATCATCAATAAACCAAGATCTTTTCTTTTCGTCAAAGATTAAAATCTCTTGAACTGTGAGATTTCCAGCGCCAAATACAAATATAGCTGGTTTATCAGAAGCTGGATGTCTAAGTTTCACTATCTCAGATTGACCTCTACTTGTGCTGTCTAAATTGCCATCTAAAATACATTTTCATTGATATACAATACGGAGATATACAATACATGTATTTCTCAGGGACATCTACAATGCGACCGCAACAATCACTAGTAAAATTGCAAGTTGCAATTGTCAATATGATAAAACAACAATAAATCGTCGCGTTCACCTTTCATCAGGAACACCCACGTGTTCGCCGACGGGTGAGAGCTCGTCACCTTGACTAGTTTCTGCGGAAAGCTTTTGGCGCGCGGCATTTTCCATGTGTCAAGCGTCGATTTTTGAAGGTTATTTTTCCGGCTGGACGGGAAACGCTCGATTAAGCCATTCGCTCGCTCATATGCACCACTATGCACGCAAGAGTTTAACGATCGATTGTCTCTTACGAGCAATATTGCTTTTGATTTATCGCAGCCAGAATTAGTTTCACTTGCAAACAGTTTTGTTTTGGACGCGACATATTGCGGAGACGGAGTGACAGACAGCGTTTGAAAATTCGATGCGTTAAAATGGCGAAGCTAAATAATCGATAATAGCTGAAATTCTTGTACCGTTTATTTTTTCTCTTTTTCTTTTCCAACATGTATATGCTCACCGAACGATTGGTTATTACTTATAGATCCATAAGTAAGAACCAATCGCTCAGTGAATAGGTTACATTCTGAAACTCATTTTAAAAAAAGTGTTGTATTTTTTAGACTGCCCTTTTTATTGTCCTTTTAGTCCAATCACATTATGATAAAAATAATCAATTACTATTTGTTAATTTCTTACGGTTTACGATCCTATTGTAGAACAGACTTTAAGCCTGTTCTAAAGAAAATGTCAACCGGTTGAAATTCTTATGGATAATATGGATTTACTGCTATTTCCGTCATATTACATACACAGGTCTAAAGCAGTATCCTGATTGGCTCATCGATTTAAGTCCACGTTATATCCACACAACTTGCATAGCCGCATAAACATATATGCATAAAGAAAATTATCCAATCACATTTTACGTGCGACTTTATGAAAGAAATGCGATTGAATAATTTTCTTATAAATATATAAAATTACATAAAATTATATATATTTGTATATAAATGGACATATTTTATGTGTAATTATATATAAATATATTATATATAAATATATATAAATATATATAATTAGACAATTATATATAAAATATGCCCATTTATATACAATTATATAAAATTATATAAAAAATATTTTTTTCCGAGTTGAATTATTTACTTAGTATCAAATTAAGCTTAAATTATTTATAATTAGTATTAAAAAAGCATTCTCATTAACATATGAATTTACAATTAATAAGCAAATTTGAGCCTTTAATAGTTTTTTTGGATTAAACAGTTTTACTCTATTTAGTTAAATTAACTAGAGATATTGAATAAGGCGACTTATAAAAATGATTAAAAATAATTCAAACTAAGTATAACGTGATATTATAAATTTAATAGTGCATGCACAATAAATTCTACAATATAATAAAGATTAAGTTTATCCTAATCTGTTAAAATTTATCTGCTTCAAGGCAATGGATGTATGAAATACATACATTTATCCGTATATTTTTATTAAATTGGTGCATATGTTCGTTACTTCAATAAAATAATTAATTTATCACTCACCAACTCAATGCGCAACAGCGGAGTTATATCAGCAACGTTGCTATGATTCTGTAACAAAAACAAAAAATAAAAAATTCAAATTAAAAAAATCAACCAATATTTCAAAAAATATTTATCTCAAGCGAGACAAAATATTAAGCAAAAATAATTGTCGTCCGTAATTATCGCGAAATAGTAATAAATTCTATTTTTCCATCGTATTTTGATTCTAAATGAATGAACGTTCGTACGGAATGTTTGTTCCATGATATATATAATTGTCATCTCGATTCTTTTATGAATAATTAATCGTGCGAGTTAGTAATCTGAATGTGAATATTCATAAGTATAATGTTTCATACTATTTAGCATTTGTCGCGATTACGTTTAAAAAAGAAATGTAAAGAAGAGAGGCACGCGACACGGCTACCTACTTATACGAGCCTCGATAATGAAATAACTGCGCGGTAATAACTTCACGTAAACATGACGCGCCACCCCGTGCCACTCCGTGCCACCCCGTGCCGCCCGTCTGCCCTTCAGCTTCAAAACAATTCCCAAGGTTGCGTGCCGATCACCTAACTGTCGAAATATTAATGCGTATTACAAAATAAATAAAATAATCTATTCGTTACAGTTTTAAGATTCTTTGAATTTATTGCACGATTTTTGCTTTATTTCTTGGATTCATTATGCACACAACTCATCTTAATATCTTAGATAATTTTAAATTGTGTTACAATAAGTTTGTAAGAATTTTTTGTAACACAAAATTCGCGCAATGTGCACAATATTTTTAAGAAAAGATTAACGCATTTTAGCGTAGTACTTTTGTTTTAGTACTTTTGAATCGTAATCCGATAATTCAATAAATCTAAATTTATCGTACGAAAATAGAGAATGATATGCAAAGTCATTAACGTGCTATCATTCGTCATGACCATTAAAGAGGACATTATTAAGTATCGGTTTAAACGTGACAATTTGTAATTATTAAACTAAATTATCATATATTTCGACGCCTTGATGAAAGTAAAAATCGAAGCATAAATCGGATATAATGGATAAGAGTAACAGAAGGGTGAACGAAACTTCTAGAAGGCGAAAATTGAAACAATGAAATGTGAAAGAAGCATTTACGTTTCTTTTATATTTTGATGTTTTAATTTTCTTCCTACGTTTCATTTACGCTTCTGTTATTCTCCCATTACGCTCTGATTTTTATTTTCAAAACACCTATTTCGAGCGTGTGATATAACTATAATATACCTTCGACGAACGGTAATCGCTTCGACATGAACACGCACATTATGAATATCAATTCGCATTCGCAGATATATAATTTGAATTAATGCGACGCGCAAAGTAACCCATATTACACATCTATCTCGCTCCGAGGTCGCCGAGCGAATGCCGAAGTGATGACGTAGTCAATCGCCGCGCCTAGTGCCGCCTGGTACACTCCCCACTCCCCTCGCCGTGCAGCGAAAAGCGAGGGAGAGCGTGCCTTCCCCATTCTTTGTTGTTCGTCGCACGCTGTTTGGATAGCCAATTATTGCGCATAAAAAATATTCACGGTTTATTCAATTATTCTTATCTTACATTATTTTGACAAACGGGTATCGTCGTACATACATTTTGCGCTTTGTTTTGTGACATCTTTGGCATTAATTTAATCTTATATTACTTGCAGAGTTCTTTAGTCCGGATTTATAATACAATAGTTTTAAGCCTTAAGCCGTAAGAAATTGACCAATTGAATGCAAGAAAAATAATTGATTATGATTCGTCCATTTCTTACAGCTTAAAGTTAAAAATCTATTATATAATAAATCCGGGCTTAAACGTAATTAGTAATTATATAAAAAATATTTTTTCCCGGATACTTGTACTATTTACTCTCTTCTAAAAAATATAATTATAAAAATAAAAACTTTTTGGAATATTTTAGCATCTCGTCTATCTAAGTACTTGTGTTTTAAAAATCCATCTATCTGTTCAAAGGTTAAAGATAAAAATTCTCAAATTAAAATACGTAGCTAATGAAAAAAAATTTATAATTGATTTCAATGTCATTTTTATACCTATTATGTTTGAAATTTTATTGCAAGTGATTTTGCTAATGAGTTAGAAACATTTAAGCCAATCAGAACTCGATCGGGTCTCCAATAAAGAATGAGTGGAACATCTTTGAATCAATTGAGCATTGCTTGTTGGTGTTGCTGACGTGTGCTGACATTTGTACGCATGGAATAGTATCTATGTATGTATGCCGGTTATCCAAATTGCAATTAACCTGTGCTACCTTAGTAAACAAGAAATTGTACACAATTTATGTAAATTCTCGCTGAGAAAGAAAAAAAGGATAGGTCTATGATTATTCCTAATTTTTTCAGCAACAATGGGTAAGTATCAGCTCTTTGAAAGTTATATTTTCAAATTACCAAATATTAATAGAAAAAATTTAACAAGAAGTTGCATGCTATAAAGAGTAGTTATTAATTGTCAGGTGATATTTCAGTCTCATCGATCTGGTAATTTTATTAAATTAATTAAAACAAATTATGTCTCCAAGAATAAATCTAATACACGAAAAATTGTCTAAAATTGTTTCTGCAATTGATAGTGCATAAGCAATATAGGCAAAAGGATAGTAATTTTTTTATTTATCTTTTGTTACTCTTTAATATTATTGCTAACATTAACATTACATGTTGATGTTATAGCTGTTAACAGTGGAATGTCATTCATGCTGTCATCGATATTAGTGGTATTATTGTTCTCTGGTATGCAGATGTACAAAGTTTGGCTCAGCTCGTCACAATTGGGAACCATTCTCGGAGGATTGATTGGATCTTTGTTGTTTATGTGTACATTGACTGCTGTGGGAAATCTTGAAAGTACTTTATTCGGAAAGTCTTTCCAACAGAAATTACTTCCAGAAGGTATATAAAAACTGACAGAGAAAAGTCTCTTAAAAGTCAAACTAATCAAATTTAGCAAATTTCTTAATTACAGATATATAATTAGTGTAAAGTAGAATTTTTTTTCACCTTTTTATTTCATAGAATTTCAATTTCAATTTAATTTCTGAGAGACTCTTGTATTGCATTTGTGCTGTTTAATATTATAAAGTGAATTATTTAAGAGTTAATAGTATACAAATAGTTTTTAAATGATATACGTAAGCTGATATATTTTTGTTACAGTGGTCTTCTCATTGACTTTAAGTTTAATTGCTTCTGCCCTAATTCACCGTGTGTCCACTACAACTTGTTTAATATTCTCTCTAGTTGCACTATATTATATGAATAGAATTTCTCAGGAAACGTATGGCGTATCTATACAAAATACAGTTATGCAGTCCAAGAAACGCAAGTGAATAAGCATAAGGATATTTGTGCGACATATCTTTTTACTATTATGTACACCATAATATATCATACATTTTACGTAAAGCTTCCAATTTGTAATAAAATGCCAATTGTAAATTGTTCGATATTATTTTATCTAAGATATTGAGTGGTTTAAGATTTGTACTAAAAATTGAACCTCAATTGTGAGCAATTTCCCTATCAACTTGCATTTATATAAATGTATGTAAATTTTGAAAATTTGTGATGCAATAAGGGTTTGACTAATGAAACAATTGATGAACGACAAATTTGTATGTATGTAATGCTTTATGATAGTTTATGATGATATTTACATCAATATCATGATATTTACATCGCGAAATTTAATTAAATAACTTGCAAAAAATATGAAAATATTTCTTTATTGCAGGTATAAATATTATAATATTCGGGGCTTTTGTTCTTCCGTTTTTCTATGCTTTTCAGCTTCTTCCTTATCGCTGAAATACTCAAATGTTTCATCAGAATCTTCCATGTGAACATTTGATTGATTACTCGTTACTTGTTTTATTTGCTCATTACTATTTTTGTGATCCGGCATTACTTGTTTATAAATTGCCATCGCCTATAAAATGTAACAAAACAGAAAATCTTGATAGTACTATTATTAAAATTTTAATGAATAATAAAAAAACGAACAGTGTGCGACAAACCTGTGCTACAAACGTTGGAACATCTCCTACGTTGCTTGGCAATATCAATGTATTATTAACTTTTGCTAATTTATTGAATGCATTGACATATTGTTCTGCTACGCTGAGCGCCGCTGCATTTTTTGCATCCGCGACACCAAGTGCATTTGCAACTATTTGTAATCCCTTCGCTCGTGCCTCAGCCACTGCTACTACCGCTGCGGCTTCTCCTGTGGCTTTGTTTATTTGCTCTTGCCTTGCTGCTTCTATAGTAGTAATCAAGTTTATCGTTACAAAAATTAAATTTTTCACTAATTTTGTGTTCATACATGCAATATTAAAATTGCTTTTTCAGATAAATTCAAAAAGCAATGTACAAGTTCACTGTGAGTAGAAGCTATACTCAATATGAATAGCACACAGTACCAGAAGCTAAAATTCGTGCGAGTCGTTTGCCCTCGGCCACATTTATCTCAGCCTCCCTAACACCTTCAGATTCCAATATCGCAGCACGTTTCTTTCGTTCGGCTTCTACCTGCATTTGCATTGCTTCCTGCACCCTTGATGGTAATTTTATATCTCCTAAAATATCAATGTACATTTAATAAATTTAATGAAGAATATTGTGTATTTATTTATTTTGGATAGAAATTTTTTCTAGTTTTAATCGAGCAATCTGAGATATCTGTTACATAAGGTCTGTTCTTTTTCGCTTAATCGTTGCACCAATTTCTTTCTTTTCTCTCTAGGAGGAAAGAAGAAGAAGAAAGATGAATTAGTGTAAAAGTTCAGTCAAAAAGAACAGGCCTATAATTATTATTTTTACAACTTACGTATCTCATATCTTAGACAGGTTATTCCCCATGCACTACTCGCCTTGTTGATACTTTCAACAATGGAAACGTTTAATTCTTCCCTTTCCCTAAATACTTTATCTAAAGATATTTTTCCTAACTCAGATCTCATGGTAGTTTGGGCTACTTGAATTACTGCAAACTCAGCATCCTCAACGCCATAGGATGCTAGATAAGGATCAGTTACTCTTAAATACAATACTGCATCGATATTTAAAGTCACATTATCTGAAATCAAATCAAAAAAAATTTATTACGAATACCGTGTTATATTCTCAAAATTTGTGTTAGACAGCATAGCTACCTGATGTAACTGCACTTTGTTGTGGCACATCTATTGCTAATTCCTTTAAAACTTGCACATACTTAACTCTATCAATGATAGGAAGCAAAATGTTCAAACCTGGTTCTAAAATTTTATGAAATTTTCCCATTCGTTCGACGATCCATGCCTAAATAAAAACGCTTTCGTTTAGGCTAGTGATTACCAAACTAATTTTATATGTAGTTTTATTTCAAATAATTTAAAAAATTGTAAGTTGAATAAAAGCTAACTTGAATAAAAGTTAACTAATCAGAAGTATATATGAATCATGTACAGTAATTTGCATACATTACAAATATATTATTCATTAAACAATGACAAACCTGTTGTTGAGGAACGAACATTATAACAGTGTTTATTGGATTTAACGGTTTATATCGTGAATTTTGTGTCACAGAACTAAACATTTTATTTCCTACGCTCGCAAACATGTGATCCTGCAATGTGAAATGTTTCGTGAAACTTATAATTAAAAATTTTTCAGAGTCGAAACTGTGAGATATATTTCACCTTAACAAATCCCAAGTTCCTCGCCAATATCATGGCACTACCAGACATTGTGCGTTTATACATCCTTTTATTATACTAACTTTAAGAATATAAATACAAAGAATATAAATTGACAAATTATCTTCTAGGTTTCTTCTAGGTTATAACAAGAATAACGCAATATTGGAAAAATAACCCGGCGTCGTCCAGCATAGAGTATGTTGCAATAGAAGGAAAACTTGTCAGAGATATTTTGTCATGTGAGAATACAAAGATCAATTCTGTATCTTGAAAAGAGGTGAAAATTATAAAAGTGAACGAATTTACTAGAATATTTATAATTTCATTAGTCAATTAAACTAAATTTGCTCACTTTAATTTTCATCTTGTTTTAAGGATCGATAGAAGTAACAAACTCATTTACATCTCATTTGTTGTGCAGTTACATATATTTGCATATAATATTTAATCTATAAACTACCATATATATTGGATACATTAGAACAACCATTATTTGTTTTAGAAAAGTTTGGAAAAATATAAAAAAATTGTTCATATACAATTATGCATAATTTTTATATATTATACATAAATAATTTTCTTATATTTTTTCAAACTTTATTTTTTTTTAAACAAATAGTGCAGAAATTATCCTTTTAATTTACATGCATATCATATTTCATATAAAATTATGTATGTATAAATATTTATACAAGTTAATGAATACAAGCTAACATCATAAAAAGCATGTGCCAAATGTGTACAGGATTCTTTAACTCCCTTAAACGCACGGCTTCAAATTCCGAGAAAGACTGAAATGTTTTACGCGTAGCGTTTACTTATATACCAAATTCGAAAGCTAATTCGATCCAATAAGCATCCGCAGCGAGGCACGCATCGCACTCATTGGCTGGCATGCGAGTGGTGGGGTTCACTGTTTGACTCGTATAAATAGCGCATAATTTCTAGCTTCGTGCTTTTGCGATTCGAGCAGGGGGCCGGGAATTTGTCCTGTCATTTTAACGTTGGAATAGTTCGCATTTCGCAGTCCTGTCTTCGAATCAATTATAATTTATTCTCCATAAGTATTCTACACAGAATCTCTCGGAACATAAAACGCGAGCGGAACGGCACGAAAGGATCGTTGGATATGTTTACTAAGGTAATCAATAATTAATTTTGCCTTTACTTCTCGTAACAGTGTAAATATCGCGTATTGTACAATATTAGCACACTTGATTATTCGGCTGAAACTTTTCACAATACTCGTTCGATCGAATATCAAACCGCGTGTCGTCGCGTCTCGCGTCTTTTACTTTTTACACGTGAAGTTGACCGCACGACGCCGCTTCCCCATTTTGATCGCATTCACATTTCATTCGTGAAATGCGGTGGATAGAGAATGACACGGCGGAACGGAATGACTCTCACGAGTGGCAACGCGATCAAATATGGTAATTAAAATCTATATAAAACTTAACTAAATATACTTACTAAATGTATATTGTTGATATTTAACTACCGCGTGACTATATAAATTCAATATTTATACATTAACAATCCGTTTGAATGCCGGAAGTATATCGCTTGAATAATTGATGAATGAGATTTTTGAATATCAAACTATAATACGGAAATAATAATCATAAAAGGCGAGTGTATATGTATCTATTATAATACATGCGCTCGTCTTTTATGATTATTATTTCCGTAGTTTGATTGTAGATTGATATCAGATATATCTGATACTTGAAATACGGAAAATTCATGAACGCGACGCCAAGAGTGAGAAGTGCAGCATCACAACGCCGCGTCGTTCGTCTCGCTTTTGGCATGCGAAGTTAACCGCGCAAAAACGAAAACCCTTCGTCAATCTAAATTACAACTACGTTTCATTTACACATCTCGATTTGTAAATGAAGATATAATCAAGAGACGATCGTGATCATATGATATTTTGAAACTTGTATTAAATCTGTATTCAATTTTTGCATCTTAGTTTACGCAATTATAATTTCAATATTTACAAAGAGAAGGACGCGCATTGTCACGTGTCGCGACAGCGCGCCGCTGCGTCGCTCTTATGAAATTGATTGCACGAAAAAACTTCGATAAATTAATTGCATTTATTTGCAGAATGCGGTGGATACGAGATAGGTCAGCTCCAAATGAATGCTGCGACTTATTGAATTGGTAAGTAAAATTTATATTAATTTTATATCTAATTTTTAAAATATCTAATAATTTTTTGTGTAACAGTAGATTCGGCACTAATATGCGGATAATTCGTTCGAGCATGTATTTCACAATACTTATGCAGCCGAATAGCAGTCGCGTATAAAATCAACTGTGCAGAAATTTTTCGCCATTTTAGATACATTCCAATGTCTAAATTTTATTTGTAAAATATCGCAAATATCGAACATGACAAATTTCCTGCGTTCTTATTTTTCTGCTGTTGTAACATGAATTATGCATCATGTCTAATTAATGTCGGATATACGAACAAAATATGACATGATCACATAATATTTAGGGTGCGTTCCGTTTTCACGCTTACACAATGTAAGTTCATCCTTGTTTATCAAATATCAAACAAAAATAAATGATATATTTACAAGTACTGTAAGCGTAAAACAGCACCCTAGCAATTATTTGCAACTACACTTAATTTTAACAAACTATTTGTTTCAACTGATAGGTACACAAAGCAAAATGAAAAGAGAAGAGAGATAAAAAGCAGGCTTGACAATTTTATGAGGAGAAAGAAGAGAAGGAGATTCAGAAAAAGCAATGGAGCAACTTTGCGGTAGTCAAGCTTATTGCTTATTTGCATAAAAAATTAGTTTTCATTTCTTTTTATTAGGTTATTTTATTTCGATGATTAAAAATAATAATTAAAAAAAAAAGAATTAATCTAAAACATTACGGAAATTTATTCTTATAAAGATAATTTTGAGAAAATGTATAATTATTTCAATGGATTGTTTAATTGAAAAACTATTTAAAAATTCAATGTGTATAAAAATTAATTTTTTAATTATTTTGAACGCTATTTTAATTTGTATCTTGTATTTGTATGTTACAGAATCATGTAATCATGTAGCTGATAACTCCACTGTTGCGCATTAATCGGTTTTCCTTCTTCTTCTTTTATTGATACGCGCAGTACCTCGTCCGCCATCAGGCCATTAACCAATTAGTGAAGGTGTAGTGAAATATAATGGAATCTGCATGATTCTGTACTGAGAAATCGGGACATCGGTCGGTGAGTGACAAAAATTTTATCAGGTAACGAATCTGTAAAAAATGTACAAATCTATTGTATTAGAAATGAATATAATTTTATAGATCCATTACTTTAAAATGGATTTAGCTACAAACGATTATGATACATATTTAATCTTGGATTTATCTATTTGTCAACTTGATCAGCGTCTTGGCTATTATGTTACCCGAAAAAAAATGTTTCATATATAATTATATAAAATTATATATAATTATATTAAAAATTGACATATTTTCTATACAATTATATATAATTATTATAAAATATATCTATAATATATATAATTTTTTTTCCCGGATATTCACAAGTATACATATAAACAAAGAGAATGAAATAAAATTAAATGAGTTAGTAATGAGTTCTAAATTATACAATATTAATAAAATTATATATAATATTAATAAATCAAATAAGAACATAAATACTTAATTTAATTTTATTGAATTATTATTTAATTCACACATATTAGAAATAATTAAATTTTTTTAATTCAAAAGAATATCGAATAAAAATTCCTTTCTTTACTTACAATATAAATTAGAAAAAATATTTATATAAAAAACTGCATTTTAATAATAAAAATAAGCTTGATGAATATAAAAAAATTGTTGAAATAAATTGGTTTTTAAATTAAAATTAATGAAATAAATAATGAAGAAGTAAAGAAAAAAATAAAATTTTATATAAACAAAATATTATGAATTTTAAAATACAAAGATTTCCACAGATTTTTTTATTTAAATTAGTGCAGCATATTCACATATTCAATATATGTGACATAAAAATAAAAAATATTTTGATTCCAACCTATAATTAAACAAATTATGCATTTATTTTTCTTAATCCCATTCCCAAATATTCATCCAAGATTAAATATGCTATAAATTGGTGCAAAGAAAAAATATGTACATTTAAAAAAATACTTTTTTAATATATAAATGAAAAAATTGCTTTTCTTTACAAGAACAAAATACAATAATGTTATTACACGACTGACTAATCTTATCTTACACATATACATATGTATGTACGTGTATGCGTGTGTGTGGATGCGTGCATGCATGCGTGCATGCGTGTGTAAAATGCAATACTATATATAATTAAATAATTAATTCTTGAACACATATAGCATCAATTTTAACTTAATAGATTGTAGCTTATATATTTGATTGATTGACAAAATAAATTTATAACAAATAAAGTAACATAAATGATATAAAATCCCATAAGTTAAATAAACAAGTAAGTAATTGATGATTTGCAATGCAATACAAAATCCTGATAACGACCAATAAATGAGTAAAAGAGATGTTAGAATAAAAATAAATTAATTATATTTAATACATAAAAATAATTTAATACATAAAATTCTGCAAACGTTTCAACTCACAGAATCTTCATCAGTATAAATACAATTATATTAAATAAAAAATTAACATTTACAATCTATATGTCGAAATGAGAACATTACAGAAATATCATTCATCCTTTTCAAGATATTGTCACATGTTCAGAAGAATATATAATAATCAAAATAATTCAAACTAAATCCCCGTTTGACAGCGAGAATCATGTTAGTCCTTTTAAAATTAATTTGATTTAGAACAATTTTATATTTTATCTCATATTATATCATATTTTATATTACTTATCTCATATTACACACAAAGGATTAACACGATTCCCGTTTCACGTGGTATGACAATAACTATCTTGAAGAGGATGAATGATATTTCTATAAAGTTACCTAATTTCGATATATTAGACTGTAGATGTTAATTTTTTATTTAATTGTATTTATATCGTACTGAAAACTCTGTGAGTTGAAACGTTTGCGGATTTATTTTTATCTATTAACTATAATTAAATTATTTTTATTTTAACATCTCTTTTTATTGGTTGTATATACAGAATTTTCCCATAAGTTCGTCGCGGAACATACAAGAACTTTTTAAATTAAATTAACGTTTTTTTCATTTTTCTGTAAGAAAGATATTTTCATATAATACACAACTAAATATAAGTGATATAACAATGATATAAATGCAACTGATAAGGAGTTTATGAGTCACAACGCAGAATTTTTTTACGCAGTACTCGATAAAAAATTTGTCATGTATAAATATGTATAATTATGTAACACAAACATACATAACTATATATAAATATTCATAAACATATATAATTTTATATGAAATATGTCCATACAAAATATTCATATTTTTTTTTGTAAAATTATTTTTTAGTGAAATAGAAATAATAATAGAAGAAGAAATAATAAAAAAATTTTTAATGTAAAAACATTAAAAATAATTAAAAAAATAATTTTCGCACTATTTGTTTGAGAAAACATCAAATTTAAAGAAATATAAAAAAATTACTTATGTACAATTATATATAAAATTATGCATAATTATGTGTGCAATTTTTGCAATTTTTGCAATGCAATTTTTTAACATTATTCCAAACTTGTTTTTTTCTAAAACAAACAATGCGAAAATTATTCCTTTATTTAATATCCCTTTATTTAATATCCCTTAATTATTTTTTATGTCTTCACATTACTATTATTACTTTTATTACACTAAAAACTAATTTTAAAAAAGAAGGATGTATAAATATATATAGACATTTCATATACAATTATACATGGTTATGACATTTATGCGTGTTTATATATGTTTATACATATTCATATTTATATATATTCATGCTTGAACATTTTTTTTACTAAGTAATTATATTTAAATATATATACATATTTATAAAGATAATAAATTATAGACATTTTAGCCCAAACTGGGCCATCTTTAGTATATCAAAACGAGAACAAATATGTAATTTAAAGAAATGATGAAGTGTTAATATGATAAGAATTAATAGCGCGATTAGTACAAAATTTTCACAGATAAATCATATAAAATTATCTAGTGCTATAAATGCAGTTACTATGTACTGGATCTATGATGATTCGATTTCTTATTTTATATCTTTACAATTATTTCCATTTCACATAAATATTGTGCAAACATAAAAATTCCAGATATAATTTAAGATATTCATATTGTAAAATTAATATAAATTGCCAAATTATGAATTATTATTACCAATTTTTTAAAAATATACCCTGTGTTTGAAAATATTTACACTCGGTATAATTATAAAGTAATCATTATCAAATGAAAAACGGAAACTTATTTTAATAAGGTGTAACATGTCAGAGCAAAATAATAGGTGCCGCAATAATACAAAGATTTTTTTTTATATAAATGTAACTAATTGTTATTCTAATCGTTAAATATTATAAAGAAATACTTTGATCTATAAAGTCATAAGCATACACCGTGACATAAAGATAAAAATATAAAAAAATATAAAAAAATATTAGGTATATTGTTATAAAAATTTATTATACATCATTAATTAATTTAAAATCAATATGTTTCAATGTCATATTTAAAATGCGTTTAAGATGAAATTGACAAATTAACTAAAATTAAATATAAAAATTATAAAAAGCAATTCTAATTCATCAAAGAACCAATCCATGAACTTTTTCAAGAACTGTTTTTTTCTCTTTTTCCATTACATATTCCGCTTAAAATCTCTCTTCTTCTTCCTCAGCTTTCTCAATATTCTGTCCCCTTTGTAAATCAATTTTCCGTGTGCCATTTAACATTTCTGTTGCAGCTTCCTCCTGGCATGTGTAATAAACGATGCGTTTCTTCGGGAACATTTACGGGTTTTACTCGAAATTTATATATACGTGTATATAATATATATACGAGATACGGTTCGGGAAATCAGATCGTTGCAATACACGTCCAATTCTCGTCACGTTTATCGGTCCGTCGAGCTTGTCTCGTAAGACC
>Ga0157364_1000141_pt1 | contig 34732 bp, 13 predicted proteins | sample AttsexASBM2_FD_111476 | JGI IMG/M metagenome (GOLD analysis project Ga0157364, IMG submission 111476) | Fungus gardens microbial communities from leaf cutter ant in Ribeirão Preto, State of São Paulo, Brazil - Atta sexdens ASBM2 | ecosystem: Host-associated > Fungi > Mycelium > Unclassified ...
TAACGCTTTAAAACCACAAAAAGGCGGGAAGATATATAAAATTTAAATTGTTATTTCGGTTGTATCAAATCTAAAGCTCAGAACTTTTTTGTACATCTAATATGTAAATTTCCCCAATAGTTAATAAGATATATTAATATAAGATATTAATAAAATAAAATATTATATAATAAGATATTAATAAGATATTAATCCTTAAAGATAGCCGAATATGCGCGCTCGCCCGGTCTATTACTGCGAAGTGTATATGCCTACCGATCGCTTGGCGCGCGGGCCTTGAGAATTGGGGATTGGTTGGCAAGCGCCCCGTGCCCTGCACACCGCCGCAAGCCTTTATAGCTCAGATGCGCTGATTATCCCCACTTCGATAGGCGTATACACTTCGCAGTAGTATTCGGCTATCTTTAAAAATTAATATCTCGTTAACTATTGGGGAAACTTATGGTAGAGGACTTTTCGATTCAGTTTAGTCCGCTCTACCTGCTCATGAAATATTTGCGATTATTTCCAGACACCCTGTGTATATCTAGAAAAAAAATACACGAATCAAAATTTCATCAAATGACATTGTTTTTGTGTATTCATGAATTCTGCGATCCATCGAATTCCAGCCACTTGACGTACACCTTGTCTTTCTTCCTACGTAGTACTTTCTCCACGAGATACACGTCCGGATGAATAATGCAATGCAACTTGTAGAACGCGCCAGCGATGGATTTTCCGCGATAGTCTTCGAGTAGATATGTTACGATTGTTACATCTTAACGTAAACCTTGGTGGTCCAATTTGGCGTGTAACTCTTTTCAAAAACTGTCTTGTACTTGTTCATGCGAACTCCCACTTTGAATTTTGCCGAATCAGCGATTTTTATCGCGCTGTACACCGTATCCAAGAGTCTTTCGGCGATCGCGGGAGTTACATCGCTTGCCGATGTTTGCGTGCGTTGTAATCTGATACGAGATGCGGCAACTCATCGACCCACTTGTAATTGCCATTGAGTGTAAACTTGTCTTCCACTGTCATTTTTAAACGTGCGATTGAACCGCTCGACTACTGACGCTTTCAACGTCGATGGTCAAATACGTGGAATAATGATTAATGTCGTGTTTTTTCAAGATTTTCTGCACATCGACGTTATAAAGCTTCTTCCCTATATCCGTTTGTAAATTTTTTTTGGACATCTTCTACTCGTTCGAATTATCTTAGCGATAGCATCAGCCGTCTCGCTTCCACCCTTGAGCAGTATGGCCCACACGTACTTGCTTAATACATCGATGACGGTGAGTATATATAAGTGGTAGCCTCTGTTGAAGCTCAAGTACGGGCGCATCTCGATATCAGCCTGCCACAGAGCGTCGTATCCTCGAACTATGACACTTCTTCGCGGAAAATTTCTTCTCGCCACAGCGTGCAATTCCTCGACGAATCTCTCAAAGCTAATTTTTCTCTTTCTGAATCTCTTTTTCATGATTCGACGCGTAATATACAGGACAAAAGTATTTTTTCTCGCTGACTCGTTTTGTCGATTTAATTTATAATATGCGATTTAATTTATAATAAGATCGGCTTCGCGAAGTTCCTCGATGATCGACAGCATCTCGTCGTGAGTGTTGCCCGCTCGGTGTGAAGCATCGAGCAATCGTTCGATCCATTAACTCATTGGGATCGTCCCAGTGCATGTAATCGATCACATTGTCGTTCAATGTTTCGTAAGGTAATCCCTTTCTAGATTTCTTCTATTTTTTGGGTATGATCGACATCAACGCGATTACGTATTTGTATTTGTATCCCCTGTATTACTCAATAATCGGCCCTGCGAATGATGCTTGTATTTGTTTGGCGCGTTCGTCGCCAGCATGCTCTTGTACTTGTTCATATCATTTTCCGTATGCAGGAGATCGTCGGAAATTCTCTTGAAAATTAACTCATAAAGACCGGCGTATCATACGCCATCGATAATTATATTGTCCGCATCATCCACGTCCAAACATTTATTGTCAAACATCCTTGTAGATAAACGTACACATAGTCTATACCACTCTTCTGTTTATCTCGCGCTCCTCTCAGGACAGCCTTAACATACTTTCGACCCAGCGAGTTCAAACCGGCTTGCAACGCCTCTCGACCGATTTTGAATCTTCGTTGCTAGCGAGTCGTCCGTCATTTTGAAAATGTTCTCCAATGATTCTATTCTATTGATTCGATCGTTATACGCGGAATGAAGGTTATCGACTACACGATCGATCATCGGATTTACGCAAAGTCGCGGAACATTCGCGGATACATCTCGCTCGCTTTCTCTCTCTATTCCTCCTTTCAGCGTGGCGAAAGCGGTAAACGACAGCAAAGCTGCGCGATGTCAACTCGAAGAGTAACATCACGATCACACGATGGAACAGGATCGTGGATTATATCTTGCTCGTACAAATACGGACTGTATCTCGACCCGTATAAACGCAGACAGGGCGTAGCTGCAAGAAAAAAAAACGCCAAAGAGACGATAAAAATACTGTCTGATGCAACTACCAATATGCAATTAAACAAGCTCGCGAGACGTATGCGCGTACCATACTTTAAAGACGTTTTCATGCGTAACATGTTACTGACGAACGGCGCGTCGAAAGCGGTATCTGGATGACATCCCCAATTGCTTATTTGACATATAAGACTGGCGTTTAAATAAATGCTATCGCACATTATATGAAGCCTAATTTTTGCCCCTTTTGGGACAAAAATTAAACTTTTTTACATCCTCCTTTGTAAGTAAAAGAAATAATTTTTTTGTAGATTTTGATCTACCGAATATGATAAACTACCAAATCAGTAATATTTAGGGAACCCGAAAATTGGACAAGAAATGCTGTGTATTTATAGAAATTTGCATGTTCTTAATTAATTTTCTCGATATTCTTCAAATTATTTATTTCGTTTTTCACAGTTGATTATAGTTGTATCCACGTAATATTTTTTAAATGACAAAATTTTTAAATGATGAATTTTTAAACGTTAATTGATATTAATATAGCTATCTTTGGCTGAATTATTAATTAAATTTGATTAATACTTTTACTGGACGCTTTTCAGCAATGTACACAGGCGTTACAGTGAAACACAATTCCATGCTTTTCAACTATAATTCGTACATAGCTTTAGCTGTGGATACAATCGTACATAGCTAAAGCTATATACGAGTATCGATTTGGATCATCATAGTTGGATTGGAAAGCCCGGAATCATACACATCTGTTACATATATACGTTGATAAAAAGCATCTTGATATTATACTATTATATTAAAAGTATACTGATATTATATTATTATATAGATAGATAGATAAATAAACACCCAAAATAATTAATAAAACATCTTACCTTTCAAAAGAATATAAAGACAGGACAAATATAGAGGCTGGACAATGAGCAGGATTTAAAATGTCAAAAATAACGTTTTTAAATGTTCAACAATATAAATTGTATCTTATTTATAATAGAGGCGACCTGGAAAGAATTGAATAAAATATGTATGTAACAATTAATGAGATATATATATATATATTATGTATTATTAATCTATAGAAATTTGCATGTTATTACTCAATTTTCCAGATATACATTAACATAATAAATATTTTATCGTATTCAAGAAGTAAAAATCTATAAAACGACACTATTTTTTTATTTAATTATCTGATTAGTAATAAGGCTCATAAATTTTAGAAAAACAAAAAAAAAGAGAGATACGAGCCAAAAATTATTATATAAAAACAAGATAAAGTATAATAGAATGTACAAAAAAACAATAAAGGAAACGAAAATGTTTTAAGTTAAAAATTTTAATAAAGAATGCTAGCAGTAAACGTTTCGATCGGATTCTTTTCAATATTAAAAATATATATAATAAATAACAGTTGGAAAACAAACAAAAACATACAATAAATATTTCGCTCTCTAAGGTAAACGCTGATAACGTAAAAAAAATTATCGAAATGTTCAATTATAATGTATAACGGAAAGGACGCGAATGATAGTTACTTGCAGTCAAATTATTATATGCTTATAGTGCCAATTTTAAAAAGAATGAGTATCCTTCGATTACAAGTGAACGGAGAATGCAAATATGAGTATGACCCTGTAGAAAATTATATAATATAAGTGAAAATATAACGCAAGATTGAAATAATATAACTGGATATAAATTATAATATAACTAAATTATAGCGCTAAAAAACGAGATAAACTATTAAAAACTAGCATATAAATATAATATGTAAGATAATACTTAACAAAATTAGTGAAGGTTCAGATTGCAAAAATTTTTTTATCTCTGTATTAACTGGAAAGTTTTTTATTTTAGATATAGTAACAGCTAAAATAAATATGCATGATATCTTTAATGTAACATATCTTAAATCAAAAGTTGAAGGAGTTTCGGACAAATAGTTAAACTTAGAGACAATGTGAAAAGAAATAAAAATATCTTGTCTCCTCCGATGTTCAAGACAAAATGGAATCACAAAAATGACATTCAAAGGAAGGAAGGTAAGGGTTAATTGGAAAGTGGTAAGAGAAAGAAAATAAGAGGGGATAGAAATGTGGATGAAATGTGGAAGGAATAATAAAGACAAGAAGGAATTAAGAAAAAGAAAGAGATTGAATAATAGATAGACAGGATTCAGGCAAAGATTTTGTGTCGTTTTGTCTATTTAGGTCTTGTTTTTATCTTTTTATGTGTATCATTCGGATATCAATTTCTTATTATATGAAGATTCATTGTCCAATATCTTTACTTCATTCCATCTGAATTGTGATTTATACGATGAAATGACCGATGGAGAATCCGTTTTTTTATTGATATCCGAAATATGTTCATGTATCCTCGTATTCAATTTTCTTTTGATTTGATCAATATAGTTAGCCTTGCAATCATCACATGAGACCACATTTTAATTAGAAAGCAATTCTAACTTGTCCTTTCCTCTCTTAAAACTTTTCAAGGTGTTGGTGATGGAAAATGCTAATTTATAGTGAAACATGTTGGATATAGGTTGGATATAGGAGAAACTTTCGGAGATAAATTTAAGGAACTAAAAAATTTTTCTTTGATTTGTGAATTGTGTGTAGTATGTTTATTATGTATGTGAAATTTTAATCGGTTTTCAATTATGGAAAAAATAAAAGGGAGAGAATAGCCATTATTAAGAAAAATATGAATAGCTTCAACTAGATTGTTATGTTGAAACCGAGGATGTGATAACAGAAATATTTTATCAATGAAACTGATAATTATGCCTCTTTTATGACAAAGAGAATGATTGAAATGGAAATTCAGGAACCTTCCCGAAAATGTAGTTTTGTGATATGTATCGAAAATAATTCTTTTATTGTCAATAATCAAAGTGCTATCAAGAAAATTCAATCTATTATATTGTCATTGCCAACCTCCATGATAAATTGTAACCCTATGTAAAGAATTAAAAATAGTAAGAGTGTCGTCAATGTATTCATTTTTTTATTTAGATATTTTAGAACAAAATCGAGTCTTTTTTAATATCTTCTTTTCTGGATATATTTCTGTTTAAAAATTTGAAATAAAGTCATATTATTTTTAAATATGTTTGTATCTATTTTTATAATATTATTTTTATAATATTGAATAAGAATTTGACAGTCTGTTACATAACTGCGTTGTTACATGCTATGTAAAATTTGAACACACCTCTCTTATTGATTTAAAAGTTATTTAATTATTTTCCTAGTTCTGATTCTTATATAAATTCGCGTTTCGTAATATTATTTACAAATTTTATGAAGAGATAATATTAAAATAAATTCAAGCTTTATAAAAATAAAATAATAAATATTCGTGCAAAATTTTGATCTATTTACTTTTTTGATCTACTCGTTATTACAATTATTGATCTCACTATAGCACACACAATACACACACACACACACACACACACACACAATACACACACACACACACACACACACACACACACACACACACACACAATTTATTATTAATTTCACGATTCTTATAACGTAACCTCAAATCTTGATACTAATTGTTTGAAATATAGAAAATGATATACCAAAAAATATACTAATTAATGTATATAAAATTATCTTTCCTTATCGTATTTCATATTTACTTTAAATATATATGAAAAGAAAAAAGGATTACTTTGATTTTAATGCTTATTTAGATCATTCTGCAGATCGTCAGAAGCAGTCAGAGGAAAGGCCGAGAGATGAAAGGTCTCAATTAATTCACAGGGTGCGTTCGGAGAGCGCGAATGAGGATTATAAATCGATTTATAAAGTTGACAAATCCATTCTAGAAAAAGTCTGCTAAATGTCGATTTTAAAAGTCGACTTCAAGCTGACGAAAAAATGTCGACTGACAGTCGACAAATAGTTAGGGTATGTGAGTAATTGTTATAAGTTTACATCGAGAAGTTTCTAGACTAAATAGCACATTTTGTAATAATTTTTGCCTACTAGAAATCATTCAATAATTATTATAAATTTATCTCGAGAAGTTTCTATAACAGACTTGCGAAGTCAGGAAATACGTGAACCTGAAAATTCCATATTTTCCATACGAAGTCTTACAAAGTCTCAAATAATAAGAATTCTATATCGCAATAACTATATTTTTTTATATATTTTTTTCTATAAGCGAATATAATTTTATCATTTTTAATTCTTGACTAACAATTAATTGTTAACACTCTCTTTAACGAATGTAACACTGTCTTTATGTAATTGTTTAAAAAAAAATGTTAAATTACATAAAGACGGTGTTACATATGTTAAAGAGAATGTTGATAATTAATCGTTAGTCGCGAGTTTGCGCTTAAGCTCGTCGCCCTCTGGAGGCGCGTCGCAAAACTCCGCCGGCCGGCGCTGACTAAGCGTGCGGCCTTTGATAAGGTGGACAAAGACAAATTATAATTATGTCCTAAGAAAAAAAGGAGTGACTCTAGTATAATAAAAAAGCGTTATTTTTCGAATTTTTTTGTTTACAATTTTTTAATGAATAACGAGCGACTAAAACTTTTTCATAATCTATTTTTATTAAAATGAATTAAAAGCTAGTGAAAATAAATGAGTTCGTTAACTTAAAGCTAGCAAAAATACGCTCCATGAAAAGGAAGCAAGAGAAGAGCAACTTTTGCTTTATTTGTGATGGAAGGGTAAAACGCCAGCTTTTCGTCGTTGCATGAAATTACTTTATAGTTTTGATGATATTCTAAGGAACAAAAACATATTTTTTTGAAGAAATATTTCATCTCTTAAAAATTGTATCAAGAGACATAGTAATGTCTCGGCACTAAGCGCAATGACACTACTGTGATTTCTTTACGTAAGACTGTGAGTTGCGAGAGATTGAGAATATTGGATCAATAACGTATAAATACATTTTAACAATGTTTTAACAAATATTGATGCATTTTACTTGTGATATCTGTAAAATCCTGATGTTAAATCTACATTATATTGGTGTTAATATTAATACAATAAAAATTATATAGATATCGCATGATATTAATCTCTTTATTTTTGTAATAAATGTATATAAAATACGTCTCTTATTTAAATTTCAATATATATTACAAAATTTAAAGCGGACATTTTTTTCGTGTGTTTTCTTATCAGATATTTTATTATCTAAAAATTCTACAATTTCAAAAATCGATTGTTCCATTTTTGGATAAACAAATAATATAGTTTATCTAATAGCTTAGTATTTGGAATTGCACATTTTGAACAGATTCTTAAGGCATCGCTTATTGTTTCCCTATTACTATTCGAGGCTTGACGACCGAGCCACCAATCTTATGACTCTGTACTAGGAATGGGTACATATTTAAAACATCGGCTGTATAGCTTAAAATAAATATCGATATTTTTGTACTTTTTTCTGATATTTTGTCTTTTGATATTGAAATGTTTCAACATTTAAATAAAAATATCGAATTTCCGATACGGTTCGTTAAGTCCGTGTTAGTTTAGTACGGATTGAGATTGGATTAAAATTTTCATTTTATTTTACATACTTTTTATGTGTATATTATAAGAATATAATGTAACATTATCAATGTATCATATAAATAAATAAAATAATAAAATTTCTAAGTATAAATACATACATATATACATATATATATATATATATATACATATACATACACAAAATAAAAAATAAAATATGTAAGTTGATATATACATATATTCTAATTAGATTGGAATAGTTATTAAAAAGATTGTTAAAATAGTCGATCTCCAAAAACGATCTCCAATCATTATTTTTGCAAAAAGATTGATTTTTTACGTTTCAACGTGCATATTGATACGCATATTACCTAAAAATAGAAATATCGGATTCATATCGATATTAGCAATATCAGCAAATTATTCAGCCAATATCTTTTAGTGTGTTAATATTTCTGTTCACAATATATCTTTTACTAAATCATCCATTCCTATGCTATGCTTCAGGATTCTCAGGGGCGCCGAACATAGCGATATAAGAAATATGTTGGCATTGTACCTTCCAATAAATTATCATTGAAATATTTTTTACGTAATTTTCATTTTTATAAGTAATTAAATTAATTATTCTATATTCTATTATTAACATATAGTCTGCAATAATTGAATAATTACAATGTGGACAACATTTTTCTTCATATTACCTTTGATCATACTATTATATAATGCGTCTTTTTAAACTAATAGATAAAAAAAGTGAGCGAAAAAATGAGTAAACCAAAATTTATCGAAAGATGGAACAACCCAATCTACATCTAATAATGTTTAATAATGCAAATTTCTTCTTTATATAAAAATGTCTTTGACATTAAATTTGTTCTAGCATTCAGAGACAAATTTATTCTTATGTAACTATAATTGTATTGTGTTATATCTTGAGCTTTTGATTGTACTATGTTTTATATAAAAGTGGATCTAAATCAAATGAAGAATGACTAATTAAGGAAAGAATGTTTACGAGAAACTTGCATGAACATTTTTTTTTTATATAAAAAAGAGTATTCAATGTACATTTGAATTCATAAAACAAATTTATATTTATTAAATTATATTTATTAAAACAAATTTATTTATTCCTTTTTATTCATATTTGGCCTGGATCCGTCTAACAATGTAAGAACGAAATGGACGAATGAAATGTTTTGACTGATGGATGACGATGATTCGATTGGGTAGGAATTAAGGGAACTGAGTGAAGGGGGAGGTCGTTGAATTGTTAATCTAAACTTTCCGAACACGTTCGCGTAGCCAGTGTATATCACGAAGGGCACAATCAAATCAGCGCGATACGGAGAAATCGATGGTAGAATGTAAACGAACTGGTCGGCGGCTTCTAGGAAGAGAAAATTACCGACGTCCTTCGAAGGTCTAGGTCATCACTGGCATCGTTGAAGCTCGAACGGTGATAGCGACTTAGCTGCATTCGCTCAACTTACCCGATCGATCAGAGCGATATTTTGTAACGATTAATTCATTAGCTCGTCATGCTTCGCGGCATTTGGCTTCCTTTTCGTGTACGATGACCTCGAAGTTTCGCGCGTTCTCGCGTCCGATTGCGTGACGTTGCGCGATTGACTATTAAACATGTGATTACAAACCTCGCAGTACATAGCAGATATTGCGTTTGAAACGCTTCAAGGAAACGAGAAGATCTTCTATGCCTTTCTCTTTCGCTTCCTTGCCTGTTTTCCTCTCTTGGTCTCTTTCTTTCCTCTTTTCGTTCATCGCATGACGGAGCGCTTGGAGCTGCCAGTCAGCTGCTGCATCGTTCGAGCTAGGATAATAAAGAAAGGGTATAAAAATCGAGGGAACAACGGACGTAGATGCACCTAATAGAAAATATAGGAGAACGCGAAAACCGGGATTTGTTTGCGGAGGATTCTCGAAGGATCCTAATGGCTGTAATCTTTTCTAATTCGACAACTTCGACGTTCACTCGAATAGCTTGTGCCTACGTACAATAATCATGCATGTAATATTTTGTTTTATGCACATTCAAATGAAGTCTTTATAAAAAATGAAAATAAAGACAGAATTTCTCTCTAGACTAACGATGTATCTATATGTAATAATGTAATATTTTGTAAGTTTTGTGTATGAAGTCGTTATGAAAATAAACATAGAAAAAAAATTCTACAGTAAAATACGTCGTAAAAGTGTATCTCCCTTTTCCCGGCAAAAATTAAAATAAAATCATCATAAATCGAAATAAAATCTTAAGGTAAGTGACTTTTGAAATATAACAATTAATGGAATTCTTGAGATAACAATTACATACTGTAATACAATTACATACTGTAATAATAAAATTTAACATAATACAGTACTTTACAGAAGTTCGACTGTAATATAAATTTGATATTGAAATTTTCTACAACCTTTGCGATAAATATAAAATCAAACTATTTCTTTAAAAGAATATTAACAATGATTATAATAAAAAAAAACTGATAATGTATTAAAATTATTATAATAATAAACATTAGTTTTCAAAATACAATTATAAATTTGTAAAACAATATAAAAAAGATAGTTTAAGCGAGGAATAATGGATTCTCTAAGAAAAAATGGAAATAACAAAAACATTTTTACTTAATTATTATCAGATTGTAATAAAAAGATTGTAATCAAAATATAATATAATAATAAAGATAAAAAAAATTGAAAGGGTTTTAATTAAAATAGAATAAACAATATAAATCAAAAATATAGAGAGCAATGTAAAAAAATGTAAAAAAATATAAATAAGAAGGGATAAGGCTATGTTAAATGCTAGATACAAAAACGTAAAGTTTATACAATTATTGACATCAAACAATAATTTAGTGCATTTTTGAATGTTAGAAAATTTATAAAAACTTGTTGATAACAAATTAATCGGTCAGAGATGAGAATCGTTAAGACCAAAGTTAAGATAGAGAAGTTCAGTGAATTATTATAAACGTGAAGTCAAAAGTTAAATTCAAGTTTAAAACATGTAAAAAAGACATAAGCTAGAATGTAAAAGAAAATTTAAGAATAATTGGCGAATAAAACTGTTGTTTTTTAATAAACTAAAAATATAAAATAATAGTATAAATTTTAAGAAAAAAGAGGGTCAAGAATTAAAAATTTACAGAAATTGATATAAAGAGAACATCAAGAGTTTATTCTGTAATAAATTGTTTTTTAAATTTATTTTTTGTTACATGTACTTTTGTTAATTTTTGGTGTGTAAGTATTTATGATCAAAGCTGATATGAAAAAAATGGATGTAGTTCCGAATGATTCCTGCTTGCGATTGATCTGAAATTTTATTATAAGTTGTTTTTGATATAAAAAATAAAAAACCTAAAAAAAAATTTAAGTAAATTTCCAATATTTAAGTAATTTTCCAGTCATAAACATATAATTTTCATGTAAAATGACATGAATTTTTTATATGACAATATTTATCGATTAAAATCCGAATCGATTAAGGAATACGAAGTATTTCCACGCGAAGTGACTCCCACTCATTTCCCCCTCCCCCCCAGCTTAGAAGCACATATCTTTTACGCGAAACGACTTCTATCCCATCTTTCTCCTGCTTACAAGCACGACTTCCACGCGAAGCGACTTTCCCCCTTCTTAAGGGTGCACGACTTCCATGCAAAAACGACTTCTACGCTACCCACTTTCTCCCTGACAAAGGCGCACGATTTTACTTGCGAAGCAAGATCTACCTGAATGAAAAGTCGTAAAATAAAATTTTTTTTTCATTTCCCGAAGTTGAAATTATGTGTTTTTTATTTCTCACATTGAGGATCTATGTGCAAAATTTCAAGTTAATCGTGAGTAGGGGTTCGAAACTATATCCGAAAAAATATCCATGGACGTATATTGCTTTATTTATTAAATGTAACTAAATCACATACTGTTTTTATTATTTTACAAAGAAAAAAAACATTATTATTCGTTGAAAAGCCGTTTAATGGGTGATATATATGAAGGTGTTCACTTTCTCGCCAATCGACACACATTCGCGATTACTCATTTCGGCCGGGGCTCATTTACGATCGCGAGCGTGGAAAATCCTAAACACACATACTGCGATCGCCTCTAATTTTAAGGAATAATAACGCAAAACGATCGTTGGTTGCTCGCGCCGTCTATTGGTCATTAATGTTTTATGAGCATGCAGTACGCACAGCTGCATCTATTCAATTATAAACGAAGAGAGAGTGGGGTCCAGATATAACAGCCCTCCAGCATGCCTCACCTTCGCCTTTGCCACAGCTCATCTTGCGCGTCCACCTCCGCCGTCTCCTTGTTCCTCTTTATTTCTCTCTCGAGTACGCCAACGAGCATTTACGTCCATTAATATTAACGACTCGAAACAACGATAATAACGGGGAGCCACGGGGAAGCAGAGAAGTATTCTTTTCGATGGTCATATCGTGCGCAGCGCGTCGGCCCCCTCGAATAGCTCACGTGACCATTGCATGCATCGTTCTCACCACGAAGATCGACAATGCCGAGAAAATGCAACGTCGCTTTTATTGTCCAGGTAAGTTCTCACCGACTAGTTGAGACCGGCCAAGATTTTGCTGTTTAACGATTTATTGTTAAAAACATTATAAGATGCGAAATTTTTCGCTTTGAAAAGTATATTTTTGTTTTCACAATTATGCGAGCGATAACATTGATACTTCATATGAATAGAATGTGATTAGAATCATTAAATATTACGCCAAATGTTATGGCTTGCATTTTATTGTTAAAATAATAACTAGCGAAGTAACGTTAAAAAAAACACGCATGAAGCAATATTTTGTTATTGGTTATCGTAGAAAATTAATACTGAGCAAAAACGCAGGAAGGTGTTTGTACAATGTGCAACGCTGAAATGTGGGTTAATACATTCTAGAATGGATTAAAAAGCGCGATAGAGCAAGAATGATTGTTCCGTGTCTCACAGATGCTATTATTATCGTAATTATTAGTATCGCGCCGTACGCTGAGCAAATACCGAGGAGACGGCGCAGATAGATCGGAACAACGCAGGGCGCTATCGAGATCCGGCAATCTTGGGGTCCACACGGGTGCATATTTCAAGATCGGCAAGATCGTGAACGGTTTCAGGGACGTCGGGTTGCTTTTGCGGTTGTGTATAACTTGGTTTTACAACGCTAATGCGACAGACATGGAGCTCGAGGTATCGTATTTCGCGGACCCGGGTCGGCCGATCAAGGAGGCATGTTTTAATATGCAAATTAAAATGCAAATAATACGATTTCTCGTCGTCTCTTATCCTCTCCCCTTTGCGTCCTCTCTTCGCTGATCCTTTTTCTAGGAGCATCTCTCGCGAGGAGCATCATCTTACGACTTGAAGACAAGGTCGCGATCGCGGAATCTCACTTATTGCTTTGCCAGAAAGATTTTATTTTATTTTTTTTCATTTAATTCCTTGTTTGATTCGCCCGTAATATAGTCTAATTTTTTATTGCAAAAATTCTGAAAAAGGAATAAAATTCATTTTTTATATTCATTGTGTAAAACGTTTAATACTATCTATGTTACTCTCTAAATCTTGTGGAATGAAATCTTACTCAAAGAAATTGAAAATTTAGCCTGAAAAAAGAGTGAAAATACTCTTTTCAAAGATTTTCTCTTTTCAAAGTGAGATTTACGCTTTTGAAATGAGATTTACTCCGAAGGAGTAAAATCTTAATCCCTTTTTTTGGAGTGAGGTTCCATTACCCAATACCCTGGTATTACTCCAAAAAAGGGATTGAGATTTCATTTCTTTGGAGTGAATCTCATTTTAAAATCTCACTCTAAAAAGAATGAAAATCTGCTACTCTTAAACAAGTGACCGTTTTCAATTTTTTTCAAGACAGGCTAAATTTTCAGTCATTTCGATCTAACTGGATCTAACTGTAAGTATATCCATGGCTACCCCTACTTAAGTCATTGTACTATATTTTTATCTTTTATTATAGGCCTACAAAAAAATATTTTTTTTCACTCAAATTGCTCCATCAATTTGGATTACAAATTTGGTTTTAACATACCAAAAACTTTCGGGATTACATACTGCCGTTTTTGGGTCAAAATTCATGTCGGCCGATGTTATTTACAGAAATTTTTGAATGCGAAAACTGAATTCTAGAACAATAATATGATGTCAAATATCCAAAGAAAATATATATCCAAGAAACTTTCAAGATAGGACTAGAACTTTTTTACTCAGTTTCTAATTTTTTCGGCAATTTTTCTCCAAATAATAGAAAATATTTTATTTATATAATTGAGTATTGCTTCAATATCGCGAGGATTTAAACTCTGCGATACGTGTTTAGATGTTTAACGTAAGTTCGAAATCTTCGCGCATGAAGGATTAAATCTATAAAGCACTATCTGCAGTGCATCTTCTCTGAACGATACAAAAGGATTATATGTAGAGTGACCGGATGCGTCGGGACGGATCCTTGAGCTATCGCATGCGTAATGTCTTCATTCAACCCGACTCCTATCATAATCTCTCGATGATGAACGAGCGCCCTTTATGAGAGGACGCAGACTGGAGCGAGATTAAACGAAGAGTCATCAATAGGCCGATTGCATTAAACAGCCTGCCGTGCGCGCGCCGTGAAAAAATTGGAACGAGTCAATTAGTCGCACTCTACCTGTCCGATCTGTCACAGTATACAAAACTCCATCTTTCTTTCTTTTTTCCCCTCTCTTTGCTCGCTCTCTTCGACATCCTCTTCTCCTTTCTCTTTTCATTATTCCGGATCATGTGCCGCGGGCAAAATATCTCCCGAGCTCTAGCCACATGTTTTATGGCACGGTTAACAAATAGCATGTCGTTGAATGCATCGTGTTGCGCGATGTTATCGCGTCGACGTCGACAAAAATTAAGTGATGCGATTATTCATGAATGTCCCGCGATCGGCCGCGATGTCAGACTCGGCTGTCTCGGCTGCTATTTTGGTAGCCGAGTTTTGCGTAAGTGCTACGCATCCGAGTCCTTATAAGCACAACGTCGTCGATGATACCGGCGATATGTATCACGTAAGATTGATGCGCGTCGAATAAAGCCTGTGATCAAAATTATAGAGAGATAATCTTTGATCTTAATCTTCCACAATTAAAAAGTATTATTCCCTTACTCGTTTATAATAATTTGCCGGAGAGTGAAACTTGGAATTTTCGCAATCTCCCAATCATGCAATCTTTTTTCCCACGTTTAGATTGCTGCTGTATCGCATCGCGGTATTATTTCGAACTATAGAGGCTCTCTAATTACAGTCTAAGTGAATAAAAATTAACAGATAGAAAGAGATAACAGATATTTGCTTTCTTTTTTTTATAATTATCTATATCTTTATCTTTTCTTCTTTTTGTCATTTTTCGAAAATGCATGAAATTATCCAAAATGTACCGAATGAATTATAAATTACCACTAATAAAAAAGTAAAATAAAGAAATACGTTAATAACAACTAATATCATTAATACTCAATTTCTTCATCTACAGATAACTTTATTCATTGTAATTTGGAAGATATCTCATGGATAAAGTTATCTAGAGGTGAAGAAATTGAACATAAATGGAAAACATCTTTTGAGGTCTTTATTGAACTTTAATGAGTACTTTCTATTTGATCACACAAGTATTCTATCTTTGTTACTCTCTGAATGTCAAGAAAGATAGAATGATGTCGACTTGTATTACTAAGAAAGCACTTAATTTTGACATGCATCCGCGACCTTCACGTTGCGCAATTAAAGCGCGCGATCGCGAACGATCTACTAACCAAATGATGTCGCGACACGAGTACTTGCATGCGCGTACGTGCCGCTAAGTACACGCGTGACATAATCGACTGCGATACAGAGGAAAACAGATCGGCTGTGGTCGACTGATAAACGTTGAATGCAGCTGGTTGAAGCAATTGCGCCTTGCTTGTTGCAGCGTTGGAATCCCCGTTAGATGACGGGAGAGGATATAACCTCATCGTGTCGTGCCTAGCTCTGTCCAATGCATACTAAGTAGTTCTGGAAAATCAGTTGTCGGTAGCTCGTAGCGCTGAATCCAAGCGAAGGAATTGAATGAATCAGCCTGTCCTGGCTGGCCTTGCAGCCTGTTGCCAGTTCAAGCGCATTGCGTGTGTATACATACGTATAATATCAGCGCTCGTTGTAACACGCTTTTGTTGCGCTACAGCACTTGCGCAAGTCCATAGTTGCATAAAATTTTAATCCTTTGTCTTTCATAAAATAATTTATACTAAAACAGTATATAAAAAATACATTTGTCCACTGCCATATTTAACAAGTTATGTTTTGTAACTTAGTAGTCATTTTTTTTTACATAAGCGAAGGTTTTTATATCTTTAGTAAATATCTAATTAAAATCACTATTATTAACATTTTTAATTGTTTTTTAATTTATTAGTATTTGAGAATATTATAGAGATATGGATTTAATCATAATTTTTTGAAAAAAAAAAGTAGAAATTAAACAAATATTAAATGGAATAAACACGTTAAGCTTATTATGGTATTTCTAAAAAATAAATATTTTAATTGACAGAATGCTTTTATTGCGGAATTTTTTTTTATGGAATTGCATATTTAAAGAATCAAAGAATACTTATTAAATAGTTATTAAAAAAGACAGAAAACGTATTAAACGATATTCATCCAAAATAATAATGTAAATAATTTTACAAGCAATTCACATTTTTTGCTGCTGAAATGTAAAATACCCGAGATGAGTATATTTCCGGATTAAAAATCTCTTTTCTGTCTTTATACTCGCTTATCCAAATAATCTGTGTTTAAAAAGTTCAGAGTGTTCGATATCGATACCTGTCCTCGCACATATATACTTGTACACGTAATCGCATTGTAATTTACACGATTGCATACAGTTGCATTACTGCGAGTCCGTAATGGAAGAGGCTTCAGCGGATAGAGTGCAGAGAGGAGAAGAAAGTTGAAAGAAGGAGTGAAGAGACGAAGGAGGTGAAGAGGAGGGTACGTTGGCGTCGCCTGGAATGCCCGCGGACCACGAACGGTGCCGATACGACGGGTTTACCTTTTACAGTCTACCTACCGGTCGTTTCACTCCAACTGCGCACCTTCAACATCCACGCGTTATATATCTCCTCATCCCCCTTCGTCCCATCGCCGCTTTCACTACCTTAAAAATGCAACTCTTCTTCGCGATACATGCAACTCTTCGATACCATATGTACTTCGATTAATTTAATTATTGCCCGCCACCTGCTGTCAATATATAAGGAGGAGACTTAATTAAGGAGGATTTATATTAAAGGGATGTTATATACCTTCTCGTTCCTCGACAGAATCTGCGAGAGACGAACTGCATCTCTCCGGAGATTATTGCACTTGTATAGGTCAATCTTTAAAGGATGACTCATGATTAGATAGCAAATTTAAGAAACGTTATTAGCGTATTCTTCACTTCGTTAAAAATATAGGACGCTTGTTATCTAAATATAGAAAGAGTATCTAATTATAAATTTATATATAGATTAAAGGAAAGAGAAATTATCTCTTTGTTTGAGATAATATTGAGAATAATATGTTTTCTATATATCTCTAATACTTCTACAATGAGTTTCCATATTCTGGGATACTTACATCATATGCGTAATTATCGCGTCGAGTTAAATTAATATTAACGAGAATATAATGAGAACTTCGGAAAATTATCGACGATCGTAGGTTGCGGAATTTGGCGCAACGAGATGCGACAATAATGAAATGTTTCGTGATTAAGTAACATCATGGTTCTCCAAGAAGATGTCATCATTTTCACGACGATGTTTATTCATGATCACGATTAGCTACTTACTACGTTGTTCCAGCTAGAATCTGTTTCTCCGCCCACTTCGTAAATTTTCATGCTCCATTGTATTCTCCATTTCAATGTGTTTTTGCATCATCTTTCTGCACTGCTTGAAAAGCAATTTTTTGAAATTTGTTTGCCGTTTGTTTAATGCTATAAAAAATATGAAATCGCCGTGGGGTATTTTGAAATTTATTTATTGGCTTTAAAATGAATTACATGATTAAAAATAATTGGCAATTATTCTATGGCAATTATTCTACAGTATAGGATTAACACACTAATATCCCGAAATAAATTACACGCGGAGAGATCTTTCGTTCAATCGTGTCTTGATCGACGATCGCTATTGATCAGTTCGACCATATCGACTTGCTTGACCTGGCAATGATCCTAACCAGACTTCCATGTTCACTACATTATCACTGCTGCTGAGACTATCTTCTTATAGAGTCCCGAAACCGCAAGCATCCGAAGGTCTACGGCTCAGGTATTGGTATATTAAATAAATCGAGGAATAAGTATATTATGATGCATATACACCGGAAAGCGACAACAAACTATCCAAGGCGAGCAGTCATTACAGGCAACGTCAATTTGCTCCCTCGAGTTATCTTAATAGAATTTCAATAACTTGATATGATATCTTTCCATGCTACTAAGCGTTTGGAGAAAACATATACAAATACAGTGAGAGCAAAAAGTATTCGTATACAAGGAAATTTTTTTATAAGAAAAGTTTTATTTATAAAAAATAAACATTAATTAGTAATTTTATACAATGAATATATTCTATTTTAATATAAAGAGCTTCGCATGTATTCCTGATTTTAGAAACTAAATTTCGACTGTACGAATATTTTTTGAGCATCCAAATAGCAGAATTTGTAATTTTCGTTTATTTTTCAGATGGTATTTTCTATAATTAATATACATCTTTTTGGTATATATAATTTTAAGAAATATACAGTACAGTACAGTATATATAATTTTAAGAAATATACATTTATTCTTTATGAATAAATTGTTAATTATTCAGCAGAAATGATTATCAATTAAATGTCGAATCAACGTTAGTGTTGAAATCATCGTATCGATATTGATTTGATATCAATTCGATGACTTATTTCTCGCTGGATAATATTTACTTTTTAAAAATAAAGTTTTTAAAAAAAATATTTTCTGTACGTATATTTTTTGCACTCACTGTATATATAAATATATATATATATATATATATGTATATATAGAATGTTTGGAAAATAATGATAAATTTTTTACATAGGAGTAGAATGGACTAAACTGAGAAGAAAAGTCCTTTATTATTTTGCAATTTTCATAATAGTTAAGATATATTAATATAAGATATTAATAAAATAAAATATTATATAATAAGATATTCACGCATATTCTTAGCTAATATAAGAGCATCTAAACAATTCAATATCCCAAATCATCTAACATGTTAAAAATAATGATTCTATTATTGTTGAAATTTCTCACACATACACATAAAGGGGAGATTGGGGTCAGTTGACTATAGAGATAAGTAGAATAACCGAGCTATATTAAAAATACACGAGACATGTTTTTATTATTTTAGCACACAGCAGCGACTGTCGCTCAGTCTGCTGTAACATCTTGTTACGAATACATCTATGATAGAAGTTACGCTATAATTTTAAAAAATCGTAAATCTAAGCAAATATTTTTATTCTTAAAATTTTTGTTTTACAATCGTATATAATTGTCTGAAATATTTGATTTCTATTTAAATAGTAAATGTTCTTACTTAATAAAGTCCAACAGATTTTTTGTTTATGTATTTTTGTTATCGTATATTGTTAATGTTTTTAAAAAATGAACGGACGGGAGATAATAGACTAATCACAGCATGGAACTGTATAATTCATTTGGTGATGATTCTTCTTTCTATAGTATTTACTCAAAATTTTATTCCTTTAAAGAGATTTTGCTCAATGGTAAATGTTATAAGTTTAGTTCCCTCATGTCCAATCTCGAAAATTAGGTTCATTCATTTTTGCACGAAATGAACAAATTTTGCAAAAAGAATTGTTCTGCTCTGCGAATGTTTGTGTTTAAAATATTTTTATAAAAGTTTTATTAATATTTAACCAAAGACGTAGCTTAAAATACATTAATCTTTATTTTAATAATCTTATTTAAACAAAATTATTTATTATTCCGATCCCGGTAGTTGAATCAGATGGAATCAGATGCATTAGAAAAATGCATTTTTTAAATATTAGTTATCAGTTTTTTTATATTAGTTATCAATTTCTCTTTATTATTAAAATATTATTAGATAGTCAAACTACTGTATGTAGTAACTGGTGTAGAATTCATTTTTTCGATAAGTTTCTTAATTTTGTCTGTAAAAATTCGAAAGTGAAAAATGAGTTTATTAGTCCCGATCTCCTCTTCACACACACACACACATAAAAAATTATACAATACATACAAAAATTATGAAATTATTATGTATAACATTTAAATTTTTTGTTTCTATTTTAATGTATTATAATAAAAGCGTGTATAAAAAAACTTATCTTTATTTTTTCTTTAGTTTCCTGTTATGAGATATAGATACCTTATACAAGAAAACTCTTATATGTATATTGTATTATATTAAGAACTCTTTTTTGAATGATTAAGATCGGCACTTTTGATAAAAAATTTCATATACAACAAAATATAACTATTATCGATTGCTAACTTTTGGCGATAAAATTTAAATATATTTTCCATAAAGACATGAAGATTGAAATTCAGATTACAAATTAAATAAATTATAAGTTTTAAAAAAGATAATCTCATAATAGACGACTTTACTCTACTTTATATATATATATATATATACAAGTATTGTATTTTAAAGTATTGTATTTTAAATTTTTAATTTATCTAAAATAGAAAGAATATTTCTACATATTTAATGTCATAAATTATTTTTTATTGCATATATTAATACATAATTAGTTTAATAAAAAATTTTTCAACAAAAGATTAATAGAACTTTAAAAAAAAAAGCAATAATCTCTATAGAAAAACTGATACGAATCAGACACGGATCTCGGTGAATAAAAATTTCTTTTCTTATTTTTGAAGATTCTCAGAAATTGTTTAAGATCTGAATGCACCACTGCAAAACGACATTTTATATATTCTCTATCCTCAAGATCTTTTAAATAAAAGAAATCTGATAAGTATTGTGTTGCAACTTGACTTGATAAGTGCTGATTATAAATTACAGTTATACATTCGAATATAACGGAAACATTAATAATTATATTACGCACACCAATCATAGATCATCAGAACGATTTAATAATTCTCGCTACAGCAGAGGCAATTAATTAATGTTCTCTTTAGAGGCGCTCATATTCAAGGGTAAGATTCAAGCTCACGCTTTAAGCGGTATTAATACTCGATCCAATTTCTCGGTTTAACGAGCGCAATCTGGTCGAAGAGAAGACGTGGACGTGCGTGGTAAACGCACCGCTGATACCAAGGCAACCGCCCACGAACGGATAACTCGTTAGTGACAAATGCGATTTGACCCATTAGCACAATCACGGCTACATGCGCTACGTCCTCCTCCTGCTTCGTCTTCTCTTCTTCTCATGTCTTCTAACATAATACGGCTAACGGAACTTATGAACGCAGACCGGAAAAGATCCATGCTTTGGAATGCCGACGCGTGCCACATCACTCGACATGTCCCGCGTGTCCATACGAGGATCTCCGGGGTTCACTCTTGCCTACAACGATTCTTCTGTCACGCCAGAATGGGCTGGAATTCTCAGATCCTCGTATGGAATAGAATCGAAGATGGGCATGGACTTCTTGCTATGTCCGCGGCACGCGCGCGGTGTCCATAAAGTTGTGAGATATATATACGGAATGTCTCGCAAACAAGGCCGTATAATTTAATTTTCCTGAATTTAGTTAGTTTAGGTCGATTTCACGTATCACAATAAATATAAAATGTAATTAAAATAAAAAAAAATGTATTTATATGTTTTGAGCGATATGTAGATTGAAAAAAGAATCTCATAATAGCTATCAAATATTAAGTGAAATAACTCCAAATGTTCAATTAATGTAACCAAAAAAATTTTATTTTATAAATATTTAATAGATATTACCAAACATAATAACTAACCATTTAGTAATACTTAGTAGATATTGAAGAAAGTAAAATTATTTTTGGTTATATTGACTATTAACTGAACATTTGATTTCTAATGAAACTATTTCACTCATAATTTTGGTATTTATTATCAGACTTTTTTTTGTATATATGCAAGAAGATTTGACACACATTTCTTAGAATGGCTTAAAATTCTTAAAAGAAGTTTCTTATATATAACGCATATACAAGCGTGAAGAAAAATCAATCTTTTCTCTATTTTTTCTGTGATTGACGATGATCTGAATCTTAAATTTGACTGCGAGATCCTGTCATAGTCATGTAAAAATACAATTCATGAAATATTCAGGTTGTTCGAATTTATTTAACAAATGAACCAGCTGATCCAAAAGGATTAAATACTTCTCATCCACCGGTCACGTCGGCTCAGTTCGTCGAACCGAGTCGCGACGAACGGCGCACAATGACTCTAACGAGCCGCTGTAAGGCCTGCTAGTGTGCCGGTCCTTTCCATCTCTCTTTCTCTTCTCTTCTGGACAAAGGGATTCGGGATGCGGCCGTACGAAGAGAGAAAGGTTAACGCACCCTGTAGGAATATGGTATCCCCCAAAATGGAACGCCGCGTAGGACGACGCTCCTGTGAACGCTCACGTGTTCCTGTCGCGATTGTTCAAAACCACATTAGCGAGCTGGCAAATACGCGGCCACATGATCATGTTAAATTTCTAAGAAAGACTATGCATAATATCTATTTCATTTATTTCTTTGCGTAATACTTTGCGTACTTTTGTGCTGAATAGATATCCGCGCTTGTGACACCGGGTGATAATATATAGCCGGACGCTGTTGAAAGTTTGCTCACGTGCATGATGAGGATTCGAAAGATTCATATTGTTCTTTTTATTGCGTTGTATTACAGCGCAAATGATCGCGTCTAAATGATCAAAAAAACTATTGTTCATCTTCGTTAAATTTTGTTGGACTGTATATTTGCGATAGTTTCGCCGAATTGCTGTCTATATGTTCTTATTATTCAGATCGCAAAAATTGTACAAAGTAGTAAAAATGATATAATAATCAAATTGAATTCCTAAGAATTGTAAAAGAATTGTTATTATTCTCAAAATGAGAATAATAATGTCAAATATTATTCCAGATATTATATCAAATGTTTTTAATTGAATCATTCAATTAAAAAAATAAGTCAATTTTTGTTGAAACTAAGATTAGAAGATTTTCAAAATCAGGAAGAAATAATAGAAAACACAATTTCTTTCAAAAATCACATTAATCATTAATTAAGTATTCCTTCGTAGATATCAGAATTGTCATTCACATGAGAAATAGTGACTGTAAATTGATTTATGCTTTTCTTATAGACATTCTGTAAAAATATTTAATAATAAATTACTTTAGCATATTAAAATTCAATGTTGCGAGTTTATTGTTTGTTTATAAATTGTGTATATTTAATAACAATAAAGTAAAAAAAAATATCTTTTTTAAATTATTACTTGATTATAATATCTTAAAATTTATGTTATAGAAGTTACTATATTAAAGTAACTATATTAAAGTTTATAGAATTTTCTAACTAAAAAACCTACACTGTCAGAAATTCTACACTGAAATGTTTTTGAATCTCATTAACTTTTAATGTATTAGTGAATGAAATTTAAATTCTTTGTAACTGAAATGATTATTTATGTATATGTTAATAAAATTTAAATTTGTAGTAACTTAAAAATTAAGTGTGTGCGTGCGAGCGTGCGTGCGTATGTGCGTATGTGTGTGTATGCGTGTGTGTGTGCGTGCGTGTGTGTGTGTGTGTGTGTGTGTGTGTGTGTGTGTGTGTGTGTGTGCGTGTGTGTGTGTGTGTATTAAAATTTAATATATTTTCTGATTATGAATGACATTTTAATTAACTGTAATTGAAATAACTATTAATGTACATGTTAAAAAATTAAAACTTTTAACCTGAAATATTAAATTCAACTTCAGAAACAGCGTAAATCAATATTTATTTTTTATTATAATATCTTTTATTATAATATTTTCTAAATAAATTTTTCTTTTGATATGTTCTGCTCATTTAATATATGAAATAATAAGACATTTTTTTACATATTTTTAGTAGCTATTTTTAGCTGTTTTATAGCTTTTAAATATTAATTTTAATTATTTTTAATACACTGCAGTTGCAAAAAATTGAAATTGAAATTGAATTGTTTTTTAGATTTCTAAAAATTAGATTTTTTTACTTCAGATTTCTGAAATGACGGATACACAATAGTACTTAGATTTTTATTTAAATTATTATTTAAAAGATTTTATTAAGAAATAGAAACCGAGGTTAATGTAACAACATAATGTAGTAGAGAGCATCTTAAGGATCGGTCAAAGTTGGAAGTTTTCGAATAATATAATATTCTAAGTTCATGAATTTAATTAATCTCAAATGTGACTGTGCGCCGAAACCTTCGGACATAATATCTCAGTCAGGATTTGAATTTTATTATTATTATCTCAGATTAATTGTGTCTTAATGTCCGAATGTTTCGGCGCACAGTCACATTTGAGATTAATTAAATTCATGAACTTAGAATATTATATTATTCGAAACTTCCAACTTTAACCAATCCTTAAGGTGCTCTCTACTATATTATCAAATTATTAATTTAAAAAAATATCTGTCTGCTTATTTTTGCTTTCATTTATTTTTCTATTGTGCAGCAGCTCGAATTTATTTTTCGCGCTCAGAAAGTCAGCAGGTCGTCGTACCAAATAAGGTTGCTCACCCCGAACAATCTTCACAGATCCGAAGCAAGGGTCCAGCCCTTACGGAGATTTCGCTTAGAATTTTCGGCTCGATCCGAATCGTTATCTTAGTCGACGGATCTAAGGCACTATAGAATATCGACCGTGAATATCGACAAGCTAAAAAACGAGCAAGTCGCGAAAAGAACGACGACAGGCAACGGCCGAAAGCGAAGGCTCTTCTCTCTCTCTCTCTCTCTCGTCGCAAATTAAGCATGCAATCGACAGAGATGGCTATAAGGATCACCGGGAAAGGATTCCGACAGGCGGGTACTCACCATACATCTTGCTCCTCGACAGCTCATCTAAGAAAAATTAAAAAACTGTGATTGCCCGAGACCGATTACTAATAAATGTCAATCAATTTCCAACTAATTATTCTAAGCTGTGGGCGTGCTCCTAATTAGATATCTGCGTATGTAATGTCTAATGACTGCGTCAAATATTTATACAATCATGTAATTATTCCCATATCAAATATAATTCGCTCCGCATTGCCATATATAGGAGATCGTAACGCCTACTTCACTGCCTTCGCGCTTCAAGGAAGGACAATGCGGCAACCCAAGTTTGTGCATCATGTTCGGGTCACTGGTGTACGAGCAGACCGTTATGAGTCGGTATGAGCCACGGGGGAGGCATTATGCATAGCTATGGGCGTAATTCTGACTTCCAAGAAACGATAGCTCATTGATCCCAGCCTAGAGCCTCCCTCCTGTCTCCAACGACACAGGTCACGTCTGCATAACGGTCCTCCAGCAAAGGACACGTGCCTCTAAACTGCGCGCACAAGCTAATCAACCTGACGCTGGCGCAGGAACCGCTATTGTGATCAGGTAATTCCTTCCGTGCACGATTGACGACTTGTCTTACGGTAAATCCCGGTAGGGCTTCGCGATCGAAATGAGACACGAATAAGGACAATCGGAATACAGGTTTATCGGTATCTTAAAGCATTTAATGCTTGCTCGCACTGGTTATGAGATAGGTTCATAGATGTAGCAAGATTTATTATTGTTCTCTCTAAGTTTTATTTACACTCTACAAAATATATACGTAAACATCATACGGGGTTTATATTAGGGGTTTATATTATGTAGTAAAAAGAAATCCATTATTTTTGCATGAAATTCTTTTTATTACAACTAATATAATTGTTACTGTTGTGATATCAATGTATTAACATTAACAAGGTGAGAATTATATTTAAATCCTTGGTGTTTATATCAATAATACCATGATGTAGATATAAAATCCATGTCAGTGTTAAATGTGCCATCTAATGACAAGTCTTTATTAAAAGATTCATTCAACTTGAGAGATGCTGTCTCGTGCATCTATACTTTAAAAAATGTAAGTGTAAATTTAACACCAGCATGGTGAGAAGTATATAAACTATATGATGTTAAATTCACCCCAAGTTTTTAAAGTGTAGACCCATAAGACAGTATCTCGCAAGAACGAATCTTTGGATGAAGTCTTTTAATGGAGATTTATTATTACAAGACGGTACATTAGCGTTTATCTTTAATACGCAAAATACATTCTCGGAAAAACCTCGTACTCCTTGACACGTGTGAATGCGTGTCTCAATCCACGGGTTTATCGTCGCGTCATCGTTTAACATAGTCGGTCAAGGAATACGCTCATCGCAACAGCTCGTTCATCGTATAATTTATGAATACCGTGGCAACATAACGTAATCTTAATAGACCATTACCTCCGTGAATCATCAAATATACAGATTTATTAACGCGAACGTTTGCAAGATTATATGAGGGAATTTTAATTAGGCGATCAAGTTCGCACGCGTAATCGTTCGCTGAAGCAAACTTTCTCTGTTCCACGCTGTAAATCTCGGTTTCAGCGGTCATTAAAATTTTGCACGACTGACGCGCTACTGACCGGGAAGATATCGTCGTTCTAATGAGAGTCAGTCTCGATATATACGATCGCGTATCAAAAGCAACGGTACTTGCCGCTTTTCATACGTACATACATACATGCCGAATGGACTTCTGACAGTGACTATTACTAGGAATGATGCATAACGTGTCACGATATAATAGACTCTCTATGCATCTCTATTCGCGCAACGTAAAACGATTCATTACTGTCGAGACGGTAACGCACTAGAAAGCACAAATAAAACAAGTGAAGGCGATTTAGTTCGAATTTTACTTAAGTTCGACCTACACTGAAAAAAAAATGGTTGCAAGTACTATAATTCAACTATAATTTATAGTCATTTTTGGGATCAATTATAATATAAAGAGCATGATTGAAAAAAGATGGTTTTCTTCGTCCGTTTTTTGAACTGAACTGTGTACCAAATGATATCTTACAATGAGATATTAATTACAATTAAAGAAGTTTCAGATTAAGGTGATATTTGTTATCATAGCTGAAGGAGGAACGTATTACGTTTGTGCGAAAATTCGTTTTTTTACATTCAAAACAAATTGATTTACAAAATTAGTATAATGTTCAATTAATCTTGTCTTTATTGGCTGAATCAATTGCGATCTTGCCTTTATCGGCTGGATCGAGAATGGCGCACTTATATACAGTTCAATTGCACACACCATTCATATGACCGGTTCCTAATCATTTTTAACTGCGTTACCGATGAGATTATATTATTTTAAATTAGCCAATTAGTGGGCAATTGATATACACTCGGCTGGACCAACTTTTTTAAAATACTGGATGTTGCAGACCTATGATAATTCAATACTTTAATTCCTCCCCTCCTGGCTTTTATAGTAATTGTTATCTCAACTTCAAACTTCTCACGGGCAATTTTTTCGGTCACTCTTTATAATTGTTTTAACCATGCACATTATATCTGCTTCAACATTAAAATATGATCATGAACTATGACATTAAGTTTTTTTTTATCATATCTTAGTTATTATTACCATGTAAATAGTTATCGAATGTTAAGAAAATATTGGGTTGACAAGGAAATAATTGCATTTTTTTAGCTCAAAGTACAATATATACAATCTTCGTCAATAATGAATGAAATTTAAATTTAAAGAAAAAGTTTTAAAGCTTGACATCTCTATTTTTAAAAGCTTACCACATTTTCTTAAGTTTATATGAGTTTGATAATTTTTACATTCCAAAAACTACGATCTGAAAAAGACGGAAATTTTTTTTTTATTCCTACGATTTTTGATTACTGCGTTATCGCGGATTAAATAAAAAGATCATTTTGACTTTAATTGCTCATAAAAATTATCATATCGCAATTTAAAAAAGAAATTCTTAAAACTGAAACTTTATAACTTTTACTCTATCAAGAGTATATTTATATTGTTGGTAAGAAAATAATAAATTTTTACTGATAGATGCCTTTTAAAAAAACGCAATTATTTTCTTGCCAATCCAATAGTTATATTTACTATAATAAATTTTATTGCATTTTATTAATAAATAATTAGTTTTATTTACCATTAAATAATTAAATAGTTTTATTTACCATTTGTATCTTAACATTTTACTATATTAACAATTCAGATTATCATAATTTATAGTATAATTTTTCCGTATGTAAGACTATACGTATATAAGGTTATTATAATTAATTTTATAGTAGTAATAAACCATAAAAATGATCTCTTAACCATAATTTTTTAATAATGCAATTATAGTCATAAATATTAAATACTTTATTCTTTGTGTACACTTACTTTTATATATGATAGCTTTTTGCAAATGAGTGAAAACATTAGTGGTTGCATAAATCGAGCTTTAATTATTTATGATTCAATCATGTGATATGCATCTTGATATTTTTATAACGTTGAAATTAATATAACAATTGAATAAATTGCACTTAAAAGCGTAAACTAAACAAAATAAAGGGTTAATTTAGATTTTATTGTATATGTTTACTTTTATAAATGACAGTTTTTTGCAAATTCGTGAGATCTAAATGTAATGGTTGTACAGATCAAGGATTGATTACCTGATTTAATCACGATTAGTCGATTTTTTTTAACGTTAAAACCCTTAAACGTCTCACTACGTCTCACAGGAACAACATTGATGTATACCCAATCCAATTTGATTGCTGATAACTTCCATAAAAACATATAATATTGCGAAAATTTTTTATAAATCAAATTATTTGACATTAAAAAACATAACAGTAGCAAATGTACGCTTAAAAATTTATAAGCAAAAAAAAACATTAGAAAAGCATTGGAAAAAAGTTCAGTATACCGAAGAAACGTTAAATGTTAATAAAGAAGTTTGGATATAGTAATTAGATAAATTATATTCACAATCAGAAGCACAAACAAAATGAAGTAAAGGCAGGTCGATTCAGATTTTACTCTGCATATATGTTTTCTAGATAACAGCTTTTTGCATGAACTCTAAGATCAGTAGCTGTAGAGATGGAGGGTTAATTATTTATTATTGAATCATATGATTGGACGCATTTCGATATTTTCATAAAATTAAAATTAATAATGTGATTTAGACACCTGCTGAGCAAATTATTGCTAGCAGAATTATTAATGCTACAAATCCGCATATGATTGCTTGCGAATTGAAATACGGAATGTGAATTCTTCTAACGGCATGCGCATGTCAAACTCGCAAAATTGCTTGATTCTGTGAATATCTACAAATTACGTTCCCGCAATTTAACACTGATTTGCACGAGAATGGAAGAAAAGGAAAAGACGGAGCATGAGAGTCCTCATAAAACGGAGCTCGCGATCGCGTATGATATACGATTCCGCGCGGAGTCATCAAGTTACAGTTACTTGCTGCCTGCCGAAGCAGGCGTTGCCAATTGATACCACACGATTATGTTGGCAATCGCACCGACAACCTGGAGACCTGGTGAATTGCGGCGGTTTACCGATACACAATGCGCATTTCTTGCCGGATTCCAACATAAACCGGTGAGTCGCGAGTAAACGAGTATCCATTGTAAGGAGAACGGAGAGAAGGAAGAAATATTTACATTACACAATGAACTTCAAAAAGAAATAAATTACGACCATCGTATAATTGAAAATTACAAGTAACCCAAAGAGGATTACTGCGATATATAATATATTATATATCGTTCCGTCTTACGTGATGATCCACATTTCGTAATCTAAAAAACCACATCGATATTATACAGATACTACAACAACCAAGAACGTGTATACAAAGCAATCAAGAGATGAACGAGCAGTTTCCCGTGTCTTGCTAAAATAACTTTACTATATACATATATGATTTAAGCATTGTTATTTTTGCTGAATTCAATATTGAAAATTGGTAATAAAATTCAAAATAAGAAATATTTCTGAATATTAATTAAAAATGAAACATTTTCGTTATTTAATTATCCACATAGAATGTCTTTATTTAGAAATAGCAAGTAGATCATATTAGGTACTAGGCCATATTGGATGCTAAATAAGTAATTCTAAATAAGTATTTCTAGAATTTCTATAGGTTATTGAGTTTTAAGACAGTCTCCGATACATAAGATAAATTTTTGCAAAATTTTTAAGTCAGAAAATAGGGTGAAACCATTAGATGTAGATCAGCCATTAATTCAGGCCTATTTAAATAATTATAGTATTTTAAATGATACATATCACAAGATTCTTTAGCATTTGTTTTATCTCTTTCAAATGTCAATTGAATTTAATTTATTAGGAACAGCACTATACATTTTATTAATGTCGTTAATTAATTTAATTAAATATGCGAAATTAACGTATGTATATTTAAAAATTCAAAGTGTCATTCAATATCGTAAGAATTACTTTATAGCTTTTATAATAGATAGTAAATAGCATTAGATTTCATGGAAAAAATCAATTGTGTTCAATTGAGATTAAAGTCCGCAAGTTGTTTAATTACTATGTTATAACGATATTTTTATTGTAAATTTATTATAAAAATGTTTAAAAACTTATCAAATCTTACAAATGATGCCATCCCGAAAAGATTTATTTGTTTTAAGTATGTAAGTTTTAAGTATTCAAAATAAGATATAAAATAGTATACATACAATAATATATAGTATACAAAAAACGTTACTATTCATAATTTCATTGTTTTTTATAGCTAAATGTTTAATTTTCATCAATTTTTTTTAATTATCATTGATTTTTAATTGTCAATTTTAAATAAACTTGAATGTATTAAAATTGTATCATAATTCATAATTAGATCCTAGAACTAGATGGATCATCAATTATGTTTCATCAATTATGTTCGTTATATATATTATGATATGCATGCGCTAATCATTTTTATTTTTTATCCTTATGGAATGTAGTAACGCCAAAAAGAATAAAGCATTTGGTGAATTGATTCGCAATTAGTACATAGGGTCTAATTATGGATAATTGTCTTACTTACTTACATTACTTTATTTAATTCAAATTAAAACGATAATGAAATAGAATAAAATAATATATGTAAATAAAAATAAAATTCATAATGTAATGATCAATCATGACTATTAAATATTTTATTAATTATTTGATATTATTCCAGATAAAAATATGAATTTTTTTTTAAAGAGTGACTCACAATTAGTGGTCTCCGCCCTGAAATATTAATGAGTACTTTGTTCATAATTACACATTTTCTTTTCAATAATTGTGTATGACTTATATTTTATTTAAGAAAAAATATAAAAATTATGATTTATAAAACTTGAAATTTTTCTCTTTTCAAAACGAAAAGAAGACATTCTAAACTCTAAATTAGCAAAAAAAGCAATTAATTAATGCAAGAAATTATTATTTAAATGATAACAAAATTGATAACCTATCCTCTCTAAAAAAATTTAAATACACTCATAAACTTTAAATACATACAATTAGTAAAACTATAGTAGCGCTGTTCTATTTTTCATGTTGTAATTTCTGTGCTTGCTCTTATCATTTAATAATTGTGCCAAATTCTTGAGCCATAGCTAATAACTACATATACCTCGCAAATAAAAACTATCTGCTTTTATACTAATAATAAGTCTCATTTGCATTTCATCGCTTGTATACAATGTATTATATTGTACACATCTTATTCAATTTATCGTTTTATTCCATACATTTTCCAAACTTTACATATTTTTAAATTATTAAATTATTTTTCGATAACATTTTATCGAAACATCTTATTGTTAGTTAATTTTATTTTAGAAAATTTATTTTTCTGGTTGTCTAATTTCGGATTTCTGATATAAAAAAAAATTTGAATTCAATGAACCGAAAAACTCTACATAAACTTAAATCTTTAGGAAATTTATACATTTTTTAATATTGGCATTATCATAGCGCCATATAAGTCACTATAAGTAAGTGACTCTGAAACAATGTTATGAAGCAAGGAATAATAAATAATAAACAGAATAAATCTTAGTTAATAAACAACTGTAAAATTTGAAAAATAGATTTATTCGTTTTTGTTAATGAGGGCAATTATCTTATAACATTTCAATTGGATGCATTCGGTGCGCATTATATTTTTTTATATAATCGTCGTACACAAATTGACGTAAAGATGTGTGTTTAATATAAATATAGAAACAGGTTAAATCATGAAATTTTCAATATATTTTATTGTGTTGTTAAGTGAAATATGTATTTCATAATTCGAAATATTTACATTACACTTTACACATGAATTAAATCAACGACTGATTAGATTAATGTAATGATTTTAATATATATCAGTGCATCTAACCAAATTTGCTATATCAAATTAATTATATCGTGTCGATATTTCTATGATATCTAGTTTATTGCATAAATAATAACTTTATTTTCCGCAGATGTTCACACTACCACGTTTAAGGGTGATGCGTCAAAATCAGTTCGCGCAATTGACGTTCCGGCGTGAATGCATGAGAAAGGCTTTATCAGGATTTGCCATTTACGATTGCGGTCTATAACTCTATGATTTGTATCGTTATCACGCGTTGATCGCGAGCGATATCTAGTTATTTAAGAAGTAGAGCGGAGGCGCAGAAACGCGCTTTCGTGTAAATGCTGATTGCGGTTATCCGGAGAACAACGTATTATGTTTACGATAGAATTATTTCTATTGCTGTAAATTTACAGTAATGACTCGATCGTGTCACGTATACTTCTTCGATTAATCTCCTCTTTTCTTTTTTTTTGCACATCATTTATCGAGTATGATGTGGAAAGATAAGAACTTTATTATCCAGAATTCATTAGTAATTTCTTTATGTATGTATATATATATAGCGATATTAATTGAATCTTAATACTCTTAAATCTTAGATATTCATACGTTTTATTAACAAATGCCATATAAGATGAAATATATACTTTTTGCATAAGAAAATTCGCCTCAACTCATTGCAAAAGATGTATAATAATTATACTCATTCATAATTTATTTTCCCGTGTAAAAATAATACACTATACTTTCTCTCTCTCTCTCTCTCTCTCTCTCTCTCTCTCTCTCTCTCTCTCTCTCTTTGTAGACAAAAATAGATTTACACATTCAAATGTGTATGGTGTTATTTTTATATGAAAAACTATAAAATTATATGGATAACTAATATATTTCACACTTGGATTTGCAACGCTCGCTCGAGCTAGCGGTGTCATTAGCCGAGACAATTCACCGTCTGATTTTCTCATCTCGTTTACGGATCGAGAGGATTTCTGATACGAGTTTGGTACCGCGACGCCTCGGCGATCTTACTATACCGGATGAAAGACGACGACATCAACAGTATGGCGAATGGGTGCCCGGTACTTTGTTCTCGGTTCCTGATACGTCCTGCGCGATCCTACACACATTGCCTTTTCTCCTCTCTATTTCTCTCTCTTACTGTCTCGTATTCTCGCATCCGCACCGGCGGCTGCTGCATCCGGAGCGACCAGGGAACCGAACGAACAACGGGTTCGACGACCCGAACTGCGAGGTCCGACGCGACGAGCACGCTCGTTCACCGCACGATACGACGCGTTATTCGAATACGGAGCTCAGCTTCTTGGGCGAGGCTCGTCGCAAAACGCTGCCCATCCAACACCGCCGTTATCCATCTTACCATGGGATTCCGCGATTCGTTAACATTCCTCCGAATCCGGATCCTTTCGTCGAGACCCACGGGCCGATCGACTGCACGTGGCCACATCTCTGCTTGTTTCATCCTGCGGCAGACAGGACGTTACCCCGCAAACTGCAGATGGTCGTTCGTTCGTCTCAACAGACGAGTTCGACATTATCTGAATGTGTAGAAATCGTAGAGAACTCCTCAACTCGAATGTGTAGACATAGAGAAGCGAACTCCTCTTGTGTAAGATGCGATTCTTTCTTCGCTTTTATATAAATAATATTTAATATTTCATGAACCATTCAGAAAGAACGAATTTATAAAATTCGTTCTTTCTGAATAGTTCATGAAATATTAAGAAATATTTAGAAATTTAACTAAATCTAAAAATATTTTGTTATACATCAAAATTATGTAGGAAGTTCAAGAGTAATGAGCAATGCTACAAAAAGTTTTGACAATCAATTTGTGCATTCTACACAATTATTTTGATAATTTAACAAATTATCTATACAGCAAAAACTTGCAGCAACATTGCTGCAGCAATGTTGCTATATTGCATTACTGCAATATAATTGGAACATTATAATGTTGTTGAAATGATGCTATATTAGTATTTTCAGCTCTACTTAACTAAATATTTAGATACTTTAGCAAAATCATTTTTTCCATGGAAAAAAACTCTCTAAACATCCACACTCACTCACACACACTCACACACACTCACACACACACTCACACACACACACACACACACACACACA
>Ga0157364_1000142_pt1 | contig 34723 bp, 12 predicted proteins | sample AttsexASBM2_FD_111476 | JGI IMG/M metagenome (GOLD analysis project Ga0157364, IMG submission 111476) | Fungus gardens microbial communities from leaf cutter ant in Ribeirão Preto, State of São Paulo, Brazil - Atta sexdens ASBM2 | ecosystem: Host-associated > Fungi > Mycelium > Unclassified ...
AGAGAGAGAGAGAGAGAGAGAAGGTGAGAGAGAAAGCTTATGTCGATCGTACCAGGTGAACTTGAGGGAGTTTGAGGGAGAAATTGGCGACCAGCCAACTGCTTCAAATCGGAGCGGGGTACTTGCCCGACATTTACTAGTACGACTACATCGAATCTACCTGTGAATATCAGGATAGTGGCGCAGTTGCAGTAATCTTTCGCTAGACTTTAATTCGAAACTTGAAATGATTCGCAATCGCGATCTTCATATTGTATTATAATTTATTTAAGATTTTATTAATTTCTTACATTAACTAATTCCAAAATAAAAGAATTGATAATTTGTGATGTTTTAGTAGATCAATATTGTTGAATAACTAGAAAAACCGTATAATAGTTGTTTAAAATTTTTTGTATTTTTATTCTTCAAAAATTTTACTATGTAAAATATATATTTTTTTTTTACGTGTGCATTATATATAATTATTTAAAAAATAATTGTGTTTAGGATTATCCTCCAAAAAACATATATATGTTCTCTTATTCTTTTATTTTCTTATTTATAAACAACTAACAAATAAAAGGAGAAAAAAAGAAGGATTCCATCGGAACATCAGTGAAAATAGTTGTCGTGAAGGTTGGATTTGGAAAGGGCAGGATTTCTGGAGAGCGCGTAACTTTTGCCCCCTCATGGAACTTGTTTCGAGAATTTAACCGCTTTTGCGAGAGAGTCCAAGAGTATGGCGACGAGTATCGTTTATATGAAAGTTGCAGGCACCATGAGAACACTGTTGCGCACTTTGCGGCACAGGAATGGCTCGGTAATTGAACGTCTCGATCTAGGTATTCCTCTGCGGAAGATGTCTACGAGTTTAATGAGAAATGAGGGAAACGGTCGAGAAGAAATTACGGAAAGATCCTCTTCTCTCGGTGGTGTTGACGCGGTTTTATCTCGCTGCGGTAGTATAATCGAGGTCACGACTTGAGTTCCAAGTAAAACTGGAGCCGCCAAAGAAAAGAAAAAAAGTGATCCAGTAGAATAAAAAGTTGTTAACACTTGCGAAAATAGGAACTTCGTAATTTATGCACAAAGCAAATAATTTTAACCTTATTTTAAACCTTATTCTTATTCAGTCCCAAGTCGTTTTTTGCGGAATTTTAAATCAAGATTCATTTACAAACCTATTTAATTCTGAATAATTCTAAATAATTGAGACGTATAATCTTGAGTTTATTTCTCTTAAAAAATTTTCCTCCGGTATCATCGAAGAGTCGTTAAAATTAAATTTAAAGATTCTGAGATCTCAACTATACAACGCAAAATCTGCTATCCTCATCACAACGTTAAATCGAACACGCATCATGAATATATATCTGGTCAGTGGAGTTCAAAAATATTACAAACAAATGAGAGCTTCCGAAGGCAAGGAAAGCAAAGTCACGATGATTGATATATCAAGACGAGTGTTTCTTCGTCGGCGCGACCTCGTCTAACGTCTCGTAAGCTCTCGTAATGATCGGTCTTCGCAGAACTCTCGCGTGCGAGTTCTATTACGATCCAGTAGTCGCAAGGTTTAATCCCTTTCACGAGTTTTCGAACTCGTATAAGCCAGTCACGAACTTTCCGACGACGTCGCGTCGCTCGCGGACCGAAGTACTCGGCATGACTCACGAATAACTACCATGAGCGAAACGAAAGTTTGTATGCAGCTTACGATGTGCCTGTACGCATCGCGAAAATAGACGAACGCCACGGGCGTTTCCTCAATTTTAATTCACAAGTTAGTATACAAGCTCATAGAGATTATCTTCTTTTCTCTCAGCACAAAATGATATACAAAAAATATTAAAATTTAATTAAGCAGCATAAAAATTTTTAATTTATATACATTTACAAATTTATAGAAATATAAATTTTTCAATTTATTCAAAAAAGATCGAGATCGTCAATCATAATGTTGAAGATTATCACTTAGTATTCGATGATTTATTATTCAAACTCAATACCATCAATCTCCAATAATTGACTGCAACGTCGGGTAAACACGCTGTTATTAAAATCTCATTTCGAGAACGGTTAAGACTGCGCAAACCTCAATCGCGAATCGTATGCGAATTTTGCGTGAGAGAGAAAGAGAGCGACTACCCTTAATGTTCAGATAATGCGCGACCTTTAACGCTTCGTTGCTGACTGGGAACCTGTAAAAGTGCGATTTAACACAGCAAATCGTTCTCGCAAGAAGTATGAGAGATCTAATCGTAAGAGTTGCGACGATAATTTTCCTACGCCAACGAGCAGAATAATTCGCGCAAAACTTGTGGACGCACCTTGGAGCCTGTGGACTCAGGCTGGGAAGGCTGAGAAATGGTGGAAAATTAGAAATGGTCGTAATCAAGGGAACTGTTCCAATCGAGGCTTGGCGGCTGCCTTAACTTAAAAGAAACTATCCTCGCTTTGACAACCCTAAAACTTTTGATCGTTTAACGTGTAATTCTCTTTCGTAGTTTTGGTGCCCGATTCTCGCGCGAGTTTGAGGTGCCGCTTTTCAGGGAGGAACGAGTTATTCCCTCACTTCTAGATTTCTTCGTGTCTCGAGGAAACTTTGAGGAAACTTTCCGAATTCGGTCTCTTCGATCTTACAATTCTCTTTAATGCGAGAGGGGCTTTTCATAGCCCTTTTCTCCCCTTCTTCTTCCCTCTTCTTGTCTCTGGGGACATTCATAAATCATTTTCTTTCGTCGCGAAATCCATCTCCGCCCCGCGATTATCCTCCTAGCAACGAGAGCAAGATGGAACCAGCCAAGGAATTACTTTCTTTCGTGACCTTTGTCAGGTGGAATGCACTAAGCCACGTCAATGAATCGCACTTTACTAAGTCTTGAGACGAATGAGTATATCCGACATAAAATCAAATCAAATCCGCTTAAAGAAAGATACAAGAATTATCAAACATTCTTTCTCTCAAGGCGCAAAATCGAAAGAAAGATTTCATCGTTTATCTTTCTTCAATACAAACTAGCGGGGTAATCATTATATTCATTGTTTCGTTATTTCATCACTATATAAATACGTATATTTCAATACTAAATAAATAAATAAAACTGCGAGACTCGGTTTGATGGACATCTGCATATATTTAGGTTAGGTAAGAGTGTCTTTCTTGAAATGTATCGGAGAATGAATCAATACAAATGTGACATTCAAGTGGCGTCACTTATTTTTGCATGAGATCGTAACGATATATTTCAGAATACATGGGTATCCTACGTTAAAATCAGAAAAAGTCGATGCTTGTGGCACTGCTTAATTTTATATATTATATATACAGGATGTCCCAAAATAATCACCAAATATTTCATAGACAGGTAGAATGGATTAAACTGAATCGAAAAGTCCTCTTTCATTTTGCAATTTTCGCAATAGTTAACAAGATATTAATTACTAAAAATTGCCGAAAATTGATCTTCAATAATTTTTTACTCAAATACTATCAACTTTATAGAAAAAACTGCAAGAGACAAAAATCATTTAATTTCTTCTCATAGAACTTTAAAAATTTTTTCAAAATTTTTTCAGAATTTTTTAATATTGTATTTTCTCATGTTGATAAAAATAAAAAAATGCAATACTAAAAAGTTGATAAAAAATTCTAAAAAAATTCTTAGAATTTTATGAGAAGAAAATAAATGATCTTTTGTAATTTTTCTGTTGATAGTATTTGAGTAAAATTATTCAAGACTAATGTTTAACTAATGTTAATTTTTAGTAATTAATATCTTGTTAACTATTGCGAAAATTGCAAAATAGTAGAGGACTTTTCGATTCAGTTTAGTCCGCTCTACCTGCCTATGAAAAATTTAGCGATTATTTTGAAACATATATATATATATATTTTATATACACATATGTGTATTTTTATATACATATGGAATCTCCATGACACTTAATAACGATTTCATGTCAACGCAGCACGCGGTTCCGAGTAGAATATGCAATTACGATCGCCGTTATTCTCGTCGCATCCCTGTCGTCGTACGTAGCAGATCCAACCGTCGAGGCGATAAATCGCGAGATTTATGTCGACAAATTTGACAACAAACCGTGGAATAGCACTCACTGATCCTGGAGAACAATGCCGAATCGGCGTCTGATTTGCATTTATGAAAAGGGCAAAATACCCGCTGTCCGTATTAATTAACTCTCTGTAGCGAGAGAGCTATTATTTATGGAGAATAATAAATCGCGGCGTCCGATATACGAAATATCATCGGCGGAAGATCGCGGAAGACTAAAGCTGGTTAAAATTTTAGTTTACGAAAATAGAGATCCAAAAACGAAAATCTAATTTCATATTCGTAAATGTTCCGTGGCATACTGTCGCGACCTGATATTCTATCGACGTCTAGTTCGACCATTGCCGTTATCTAGAATCCGGAGGCGCACGTCTCACCCGAGACGAGAAATTCATGGCGTGAGCACGCAAGCACGACAACTATGTCCTCGATTGCCGTCTCGACGGAAAATCGTGCGAAGGGAGAGACAGAAGAGACAAAGAGAGAGAAGAGTAGGGAGATAGAGAGAGAGAGAGAGAGAGAGAGAGAGAGAGAAAGACAGAGGAACAGAAAGGTGGGGCATTCGCGAACACGACGAACGGAAGTCGGCCGCTAAGGTAGCAACGGACTCTATTCCGGGCTTCCCGATTCCTGAAAGCCCGAGGGTGCTGCAAGCTCGACTCTATTGATTTCCCACGTTAAAGGGAAACACTCGGTACGCGTAGGCTTTGTACATTGAAAATCCAAACGCGAAACATGACAACAGTTTCCTCGATATTTCCTGTTCGTATTCTTTTGACATATAAGCATCTACACAATCAATCTTTTTATACAAGCTAAAAAGAGATTATCTTATACATTGCTACTTATTTTAATATTAAAATATTAATCAATTACTAATATGTAAAATTAATTATTAATGTATGAAATTTGTTCTCTTTACAGATGTTTATCTTCAAAAAGATTTCCAAGGAGATAATATATTTTATATTATAATATAAAATCACGAAGTTTCAATGAGCTTTTCAAATATATTTTCATGTAATAAACTTTTTATAAATAGCAATTCTTTTTAATGTGTTTCCAAACGCGTTTAATTTTCTTCCACATTTATAAACCAATTATACAGTCAATCGAATATTTGAGACCAGAGAATTTTCAGTTTTATTTTATAATAGAAGTATCAGGGTGATTGTTACGACGTAATGAGACTGGGTTTCGTTTAAGATATTTGCGCAATCGATAATCGATGTCCTATTTTCCATACCGCCGCTTATCTATAAGCTCAAGTAACACAATAACCGCTGATAACAGTTTCAAAACAACGATACGAATACTTTCGCGAGCATACATCCCAACAATACCAATAAATTATTGTACAGAAATTTAATGAAAACGTCTGGTAAAATGTATCACATTTGAAATCACGATGTAAATCGGCAAATCTTCTATCCCACTACCCACTAATTGAATCTTTATGTATACAAATCTGACGTGAGAGTGAGCGACGAGAGTGAGCGATCAGAAGGTACTTGTCTCGTGCATTCACACGCCGACAACGTGATCGTGAGTGTATACGATGAGATACGCGTTGCGAAAGCATACCAAGGCACGATTACCGGCGGCGGTTTCCTTTCGGAATGGCACATCGACTCGATTCCAATTACGGTTTACCATGTGACGGCCGCAAACGCTATCGTCACGCGCGAGGAAGATGTTTGCTTCCCCGCGACATTATCACGCTTTAATTCGTGACTCTTGGTCGCGCGAATCATTTCGCCGATAAATGCCTCGCAAAACATCATCTACTAGTTACTGCAGCGTTGCAGAAATTTAGATTAGCGCCAGCTCAGCGGCGTCGCCATAAATATTGGACGTCATAAAGTGCATACGTTAGTGCAACCATCTCTCTATTTTTTTTCCTTTTTTTTTTACGTTTAGACCGAGGTACCAATTCAAGCTATGAAGAACACGTTTTAAAGACTGAAATTGAAACGGAAAATTTGAGAGGTTTGAAATTCGAAATAAATGTGCTCTTTTACTTATTGAAGTGAATTATACACACTTCAATATACACAAGCGAATATTGCAAATTTTAATGTGTACTCTTATAAAAGAAGTGTTTAATTTTAAGATATTAAAATGTTTCAATTTAAAATTTTTTTCGATTAACAAAACACTATGTGTTTGGATTTAAAATACTAAAATGGTTAAAATTAAAATATCTTTTATTATTAAACGTTTATTTTGAGATGTTTTAAACGTAAACATTTTTTAAACACTGCACTTTTTACAGTGTAATAAATGCCCTTGTATGCATCTATGATTTAGTTTTCCATATAAAAATAACACTGCACTACACGTTTGAATAAATTGAAACAATACTTCACGTTTAAATGTGTAAATTCATTTGTGTATGCAGTCTAGTGTGTTATTTTTACACAAAAAATTAAATCATACACATATAAAGGCACTTATTACATATTTAGATTTGCAATATAACATTATTGTACGCACTTTTTTGTTTTTCTTTACCATTACTGATGTAAAAAAATATATGAATAAATTGAAAATAAAATAAACTTTTTCTGAATGAAATTTGCGAAAATTTATAAAATATTAACGCATTTATTGAATGCGCAAATGCGGTTATAAAATAATTTTATATAATATGGAAAGTAGGTTGCCCGGTAAACATGGGTTAAGTCAATTTTGTTGTTACAACGATTTAAATACATTATATACATGAGGTATTATATATGGAATATAAAGACGCGTCAATACACACTTACTGTTTATGATACTTGCCGATCGTAAACTATGCAGAACGTTTAATAATAGAATGAAATTGGATTTCACTCACCACAACGAGCGCGTGCGTCAGAGCAGTCGATGACCTCGACCTCCTTGGTGTCATGCCGACGACCTCGCCCCTCATGATGCTCTCGACGACTGCGTAAGAGAGAAAAAAAAAGCGACTTTCAGTACACTTCACAATTATTCCACTTATTCGACGACATTACTTATAAAATTTTAATTAAATATACATTATTTAAAAAATTAAAAAAAACTGTTATTTACATAGCAATAATTTCAAATTAAGCAATATTAAATAGTACTTGAAAAAATGATATTATAAATAATATTTAATGAATTATTTAATACATTTCAAGTTTTTTAAATATTAAACAGCATTTATAAATATTTAAACAATAATTTTTTTAATATCAATGCTTTCACGCGAAAACTGAACTTTATTGGAAATTCTTTTAATATAAATTTAATCGCTATGCTATTAATTAAACATATGTGTTTTTATTTCGTGCTAATGTTTCTCACCTCCATCGCCAATCAGCCGCATTTGTACTAATGTGGGATCCTCGTTGTGATCTTCGAGGACCGTATCGTCGGTAACAGTCAGATCCTAAAAGAATAATCAATTAATCAGATAAATAAAAATTAGTATTATCCAAACGTGTAAATTATCCTGGACAGATTTATAAAGCGCTTTTAACGTCAATTTTTCCATTAATGATTTTCACTTTCTTTAATTCAACCGATAAATAATTTGCTAATAGCAGCGATACGGGTAGAAATCGGACGTTCAATTATTTTCTAGGTTCATTTCTTGTAAACGATTTCGCAATTTCGAAAAATTGATTGCATAATGTTAATTGATTTCAATTCTTTCGAAAAATTTCATGTCTTGTCCGATTAGCCATGGAATATTTATCTACCAATTCGCGAGTCAGAGATCGGACGATCGATGGTTTGGCTTCTTGTTAAGATTCGTCACCGCGTCTTCTTGTCAATACTTAACTGATCAGCTTAACTGATCAGCGGCGAGACAGAGTCGTCAGAAACGAGACGATGTGCGATCGCGATATCTATATGTGAATTTCTCTGTCAATACGATATCCGGCAAATTCGGTTTACATCTCACTCTTATTGAGAATATCGACTTTAAAGATAGAAAGTTTTATGAATTCGTACAAAATTTAGATTTTATAAATCTTCTAATCGAGATCGATCGAGCTCAAGATGCACAACTGTAATTGATAATAATTAAATAATAATAATTAAAAAGGATATGTCTGCAAATAAGTATCAGTTGGAAAATTCTCTTCTTATTTTCAATTATTTAAAATTAATACACAGAATGTAAAAAATTTATTTCTCTCTTTTTACCCCTCCGTTCCTTTAATTCTTTTTCTGTATTAAAGTCTGCTGCCTCTCGGCACTTGCGTCTAATGTTTAACTATTTTTATTCTCATGTTTATTGCTTACTGCTTTATTACTGTACGTATTTGAACTTTACTCTCCTATAATAGCATTATCGTTTTATATTGTCCATTTTTATACACTCAAAAAAGAAGTAATTTTAAGATATTAAATGTTTATTCTTGTGTCCATTTTTTAAACACTTAAAGTTTAAATTTTTTCAATAAACAAAATACATACTGTTTTAAATCCAAACATAGTGCTTTGTTTATTGAAAAAGTTTAAAACTGAAAATCTTTAAAGCGGGGTTGTTCTGCTTTTCAGTAAACTTCAGCTAACCATCTTACTCTCTTATTCTCTTATGTTTTTATTATTAATCTTTTACTCTTTTATTTATCCAATAGGTAAACCACATATGATTTATCTAAAGATGTAACAACCGAAGTATTTAAAAAATGGAGACAAGAATAAAACATTTTAATATTTTAGAATTAAACACTTTTTTTTAGTGTACTCTATAATTTTTAGTTTATTTTTTGTCATCATTTTTCAGCATTTCCCATAACTCATATTTTTTTAATTCGTTGTACTGTAATCTATTGCGTTTTCTAGTTTCTGTTTAAAAAAAAAAAATGAAAGACAATATACATCTATTGTACTTTTTGTTGCTCTTCGCGATATTTTATTTAAGTTTTTAAGAAATAACGTTAGAACGAAGACTATTCAAATAAATCTCAACAAGCAATCGATTCGATTTTGCTGATACTTTCAAGAAATATTCGAGACATATATATGTATACGAAAGAAATAAAGGGACAGAAAAGAAAAAGCGCGCGAGCGACAAAAACTTCTTCAGACAATTCATCCTATATTTTATGTTCCTTCGCCCTTTGATCTCCGCGCCTTTTCCGGAACATTTTCTTGTCGCGGACTATTTCAGGGATTTAGTTTTCCAATAGGAATGCTGCGCCACTGTCAAGATAAATTATCGCTTTCTCACCGAAAGACAAGATGAGGAGGATTACATTCGTGAGTCTGTCGTTCATTTCTCTATCTTAGGATGTTTAACGATAAAAATATTGAGAATATCGGCCAAAGAAAGAAAATTAAAAAACTCACTTTAAGTTACTTCAAGATGTGTTATCTTTAATCAATAACAATGATACAATGTTATAATAAATTAGCACAAATAAATTCGTATCAAAACATATCTTAATAAATGTGACGAAAAAAGAATATGTCAAAATTAATAATTTAATTTAATATCTATTTTATATTAATTTAAAAAAAATTAATATAAAATAGATATTAAAAAATAAAAATAGAAACAAAATCTGTTTATATAATAAAGAGGTTAATAACACATAAATCAATTTATCTATAGAATTTGAGAAAATTTAGAATGTCTTAAATTTTTAGATATACATATATTCATACATGTACATTATATTATATATTACATATATATAAAGTTATATTTAATCCTCTATAATTTTCCATTGTAGATATATGAAATCTAAAAGTTCACTGAAATAGCCTTAATAAATGTTCACAACATCTCGTGCTTCTGATGACTAATTGTTTAATAATTAACAAATATATCATCTTGCAGGATTATCATTTAAAATTGGAATTCTTTTTAAATTCTCGGCTCATCATTAATTTTGGAACTAATGAATTAATTCAGATTAATAATAAGGACCATCTAACTATAGAACAACATCGAAGAAAATTTAATTTCCTTTTCTTAATTTTTTTCGATACCGATTGATCGAAATAAAACCGAATTTTTACGTTAAAATAGAGATATTGTATTAATCAAAACAAAGGCCTATAATTTCCGGTTTACTTAAATGTTTTTTTTGGCACCATAAATCGTTCTCTTTCGAAAATATTAATTTATAAATAACTTGTAAATCTTGATAAAAGTTGACAAATTTAAAATCAAGTGTAAATCAAGCAACTCATAAGATACATGGGAGTCCTTCAAGAATTGCCGCAGAACAGTTCTAATCTATTGATAACACGTCCCTGTAATATTTATTATTAATACCTTGCTAACTCACCTTAGTGGACTCGTTGTAACCGACGATCACGGCTGTGTACCATTGTGTAGTGCCTTCCGCCCGATAAACTTCGACCCTGAAACCGACCAGAACGCTGGGCGTAGTCAACAGAATCCTCTGACCGTCTTGCATCTCGGCCCATCTTCTAACGGCGTTTCCCCAGGGCATTGAGCCCTTAGTCAGCTCCCAGTCCTGCTGTAAAGACGAACAAAAAAGACCGAGGTTGAAGCTTCGTTCGTAGAACTTGATTAAGAAGAGCGGATTGTTCTCCTCCGCTCGAGAACTTGTCCGCGATTTTGGAAGAAAAAATAAAGAAGGAAAAAACGCGCAATTTGATAAGAGATAACAAAGAGGATAAAAAATTCCACAAAAAACTGAGCGCACGGGATTTTACTCTAAAGACAGATTTATACTATACTTTATTATTTTTTACTGATAATGTTAAAATATAATTAATAACTTTAATATGAATAAAACCTTAATTATTTTATTTTATTTTACAAAAATGTATATAAAAAAAAATATTTGAACCTTCGGCTATTATATAATATCCCATTGTATGTTTTGAAAGATAGAAGCTGATGCGCATTTTATCTTATTCGTTGACTTTATTATTATCTCACGTACAAAAAGAACGATTTTCCTGAAGTATCTAAAAGTTTAACTAGATATATGTAGACTTAAAAATAAATTTTGAAAATTGTCAAAATAATTATGTAGAACGTTCAAGCGCTAATTGTTACAATATTAAAATTTTTTGTAGTATTGCTTTTAACGTTTGAGTTTTCTATACAAATACTTTAATAAATTAATAAACTTATTTTCAGATTCATAATTAAATTTTTAGATATTTCAGTAAAATCATTCTTTTTGTGTATTAATACTGTCATAAATCGACAAAAATGATAAACACAACGGAAAACAATGCGCTGAAACTTGAAATATTAGGTGTGGGAAAAAGTTCGTGGCGTTTTTCCCGTTAGATAGCATTAAAAAAACGACATGAACTTTTTCCCACACCTAATAGATATCAAATCTGATTAAGGAGAACACAGAAACGTCATATTTTACGCAATCGCTATGTCAGAAGATTTTATACATACTCTTAAAAGCAGTGTCTGTCGAGAAATTAGATCCGATGAAACAAAAATTAATATCGAATATTTAATATCCCTTTGTTAAATCTATAATTGGATATCTCGATAATTTCTAACGCATTAGAGCGCCAATCAAAATGTGACATTGAAAAACGTTAATTACATCTGGTTTCTCGAGCTATAAATATAGTCAAAGAGTGTAAGTAATTAATACATAATACGTTTTGTCGTCTCTACATGTTAATAAACTAAATCTTATATAACATGCAAATAGATGGCTATAACTTTTAATGTCATTTCTAAGTCGACCGTACGACCGTACGAAAAAGGTTTCAATTTTTTTTAGATTAAAACAATTTTCTAATTTATGTAACTCCGTGCATAATTTTAAAATTGAACTCTTTTTATCAATTTTGCATGGTTGATTTGAAAATGGCGCGATTTTCAAGCAAGAGAGAATCGCCGAGAAGAAAACTCGACGGAGTTTGGAAGTAAAATATTTAGACTTTAAAACGATTCTTTTGAAATGTTTCTGCGAATATTTCTGATAAAGTTACATAAGTTTGTATTTCATCATTGTCGATTTAACGTGGCTTCTTGTTGAAGAGTGCATTTATAATAATGGGATTCTCTTAAGAATGTTATGCAGATTCAGAGAGGAAGGGATAATGTCAATTTTCACCTTGTTTCGCGATCACTTTTTTTTTTTCTCGATGACGAGTAAATGCGGTCGAGCGAGCACACCGCTCGTATTCGCATTTAAGTTACGTCATCACTACGCCGTTACGTCAGACACGCGTTATGCAATCGTTGCGCACAGCGTGACGGCGCGAAGCGCGTTAATGGTAGTAATACAACGGCAATTAGAACGTTATTACCGAAGCGTCGAGAGCACTTAATGTCCGCGCAATGCTCGTCGTGAACGCGATTCACGAAGCACTTTACATGAAGTTCCAATGCGGACCAATAGCGCTTCCTTTCTTCGACATACTTATTTTTCTCTCTTTGATTTCGAGATAATTCAAAAATTTAATTTATTTACATAATCAACAAGAATAAACAATAAAGAAACAGAGTTATAATAATTTATAGAAATTCATTGAGAGATAAAACTCCGTCGATTTGATACAGAAATAGCCTCTAAAGATTTATCGAGCAAAATCTGTAAATGAAAAAAAATCACGGATGATTATGACCTCGCGGCAGGAGGCACTACGATTCGACCAGATTTGATGGTATAAACTTAACTTCGGTCTCGACTGTTATTATCTTATGCCCGCTGTGGTCTGCATATTTTGCCCAACTTTTTCCTGGTTATTCTTGGAGCCTTCATTATGCGAGTGAATTGAAATAAATACTAGAAAGATGGAAAAGCAGCGATCAAAAAGAACTGCGTAATTACACGAATAATAATTGCTTTGTAGGACTGGAAATATGACGTACATCTCAAACTCAATGTATTTTGCAAATTGGTATTCCTACCGTTAATATGTAAAGTACGACGTAAACTTTGCAGACTGCTAAACATTATAATTAAAATTACGTCAGTCTTATTATGCTCTTCATAAAGTCCTCACATTCCACGAAACTTTTTACAGAGTTATTCAATAAAAATGTTCATTAAAAATATATCAGTTTTTCTAATATACCAGTTTTTACTCGTTTTGCTTGTCTCACTACTGATATTGTACTGGTATTGTAAAAATGTCATGGTTTTCAGATTCGAAAACTTCGTTTTCATTCATTAAAAATTATTCAATTTTACGTTTTTCTCATCGCCAAAAATAAAATGTAAAATCTTATAAAGAAAGTACTATATGATTAAAGAGCTGTCTTAATAATCATATTATATTTAAGAAAGTTAAGCGAGATGTTAATTTAGATAAAAATTTTCCTAGACCTAATATGCAACATGCGTTTAGATAAATGTCCAGTATCTCTAACATCCCGAAATTATCGTTTAAACTATCTCTTCGTGCGAAATTGATATATGCTATTGTACATGTATTCGTGCACGTAGCATAATTTCTTGCAATTTTCTCATCTATCATAAAACGAAAGTGCTTGCAAATAATTATCAACTATCATCCTTGCAGTCGTTCGTATCCATTGTAAAATCGTTCCCTGCAAACTCAGAAGAAGTTTACCGAGAGACACAATCAATAGAAAATTTTCGCACAACATATGGCATTAATGGGGAGATACTGGTCAAGAGCAGTTCGCAAAACATATTTTTTGTTCGTCAAGCCGTTATAATCATTAAATGTCGATATCGAGTCGAGAAATAACGTCTGTCTGGACACGTCGCGCACCAATTATAAAGTGGAAATGAACGACCAGGATTGGTCTCGGGGTCAACGAGATTATCTGTCGGTCGTTGAATTATTCGTACGCACGATAATTCGATTCGGAGATGTCATTCGGCACGAGAACGAGAGAAATCATATCCTTATTTATGGATTACGACCCCACGTTATGGATTGCTTGCTCCGAAAGATCGTTTCCAGTTTTCTCTCATTCAAAGTGAGTCGACTAAATCCCATCTCCGATCGTATTCTCGTAATTTTAATCCTCTCCACAAATACGATGCAATTTTCAAGCAAAACTTCATCCAGTGCACGACCTGCAACATGCACGATCTTCTACATATGTATAATATACTACTTTCTTCTTACAAAGTTCTTGAGCTAAATTAAATAGCAACGAAGTGAACATTGTCTTTCTCATAAAAAATTTTAAAGCTTGCGTATGATATCATAAAAAATATTTATTTATTTTATTTAAATTCAAAAATCTATTTTATTAAGTAAAAAAATTTGATGTTTGTCTTCCTTAAAAACTCTGTTTTTACCTCATTAATTATTTTTCATCGCTAGAAATAGAAAAATGTATACTTCGAAAAAGAGAAATTGAAATACTACTGTCTCCACAATCATACTTTAAAAAAATTAAAATAGTTAATGTTGAAAGTTCTTAATCGTTGACAATATATTTTTATCAACACAGATTGCATTTTAGAAATATTGTATATAATTATATATATTTTTATTATATATTGCGTAATTTAATACTCAAAAAAATATAAAAAATATAAAACATGTGATTTATAAATATATTATCTATAATATCGTTTTTTGCTTGTAACATTATCTTCAGAGATCTAAGTTTTCGGTAATATATTTACTATTGCATATTTCATAATACGTTTCTTTTATATCATATAGATTTTAATATTAATAAAAATTGTCCATGCGCTTCTTTTTGAGCGAATTCTTCAATTATTAAACAAATACCTCTCGAATGAAAATTATCGGTCGGAAAATCACGGCCTACATCAATGTCGACTGTTATCGTTCTATCACGCGCCGCGTACTCGTTAGCAGTTGCTGGGGCGGCAGCTAATTAATTAAGGAGTTCCTTAATTAAGAACGCGTCCGCCATTAATCGCGATGTATTCACCGTACAATCACGGAACCAAAGCGTCAGTAGATAAAATGACTATGGGCAGGTGACTGTCGTAAAGTTTAGATTGAAGGCGCACATACAGATACATGTACTCGCGCAATATAATTACTCATGTGCAATTACTTTTTACATCGGCGTCTGTATCTATTTGATAAAATTTAATTTTTCAATAATAAACACATCAACTCCGATATTACACGATATAACAGCTCTGTCAGTCTTACCGCTACTTAATCATTTTCGTATTTAAACTTTCCCAATGGCCGATACACGCAAAGCAGGTAGGTTATAACATCATTTATAAACGGAACTGTTTCATAACTAGGTATTACATGGATATAAGCTCAGTTTGTAGAAAGTTAAGCTTTGAAGCATCAAGCCCTTGGGATAATAAAATATCCCAATATCTGAGAATATTTTAATAACAGATTCCTCAAGTTCAAATATATTGATATTTCAAAATTTCAACATAAAGCTGATAATTTGTCATAAAGCTTGCAAAACTGATAATTTTGTGGTAAAAATATTATATAAATTCTATTAACTTTCTAAGGACTGATATGTTTTTGATCGACTTTTTTATTTTAAAGGCTAGAACTTTTTTATCAATGTCATGGAGGGGTTGAGTGGCAAAAAAGATGCCACTGTCGAGTCCCTAAAGGACTCTTCGATCCTCTATAGGTTAAGAATGATGCATTACGAGCCAAAGTCATACAAAAATTCTTGACCAATAAGTTTTAATATTTAGCTTATAATTTATAGCGAATTCGATTGGACACTCAGTGCACACTGATATTATAACTGTCGTAATGGATTAAACTGCCAAACCTTGTACTTATTTTATTGTTAGTGAAGTGAAATGTATATATTATAATTTAAAATATTCACTTTTACACTCAAATAAAATCAGTATACAATGACTTTGATATATACGCATTAATACGCCCAACTGAATTCACTATTAGTGTGCTATTTCGCCAACTCATTGTTAATGTAAATTAAAATAAATCACTCAAGATCTTATTATAAGGCAACAGACTTCTTAATTATTTTATATAATTTCTTTATCTACAGATTCTCGCGATATTTCAATCATCAGTTCATGCGTTTAGATGAACAGAAAATCATCCAAATAAAAGGTATAACATACATTTCTCTTCCAGTGATCTTTCAGGTAAGATTCCGACGAGGATCGCGTGAAGGAAGACCAAAGGTATAACGCAGTGTGCCGTCGCACTTGGCTAAGGACCGTTAGATAGAAACGGGAATATGTTGGCGCCTCATCTTGGCTGCTCTCCAACGTTTTCCGATGATCGTACGCGCGCGTTACTAATGTAAATCGTTAAACTAATACTTAACAACTTAATAACTTAACTTGACATTGGCAGCAAGTAAAAACAGCCATATGGGTACGGGATCTTTTCTTAGTTTCAAGTTACATAAATGCAGCTCTAAAATCCATTCTTTAATGAAGATTTCCTTTCATTAGACCATCCTCTAAATATATATAGAAAAAACTCTAGATTAAGAAAAGAAAGACTTTAGGTCTTTAGAAGATAAAAATACATATTCCTCCTTTGTCTGATTTTTTTATTCTTATAAGGATTTAGAGTCTTTTCTTAATCTGTTCTAAATCCGCTGGTCTTAAACCATAAGTGACTATAAAATAAAATTTATAAAATAATTTATACTATTACTTCCAATGCATATAAATATTTAATCTTCCATCTGCAATCATATTTTTATTCTCTCTCTCTCTCTCTCTCTCTCTCTCTCTCTCTCTCCAGCCTAAGTGTTATTACTATTCTACGATTTCAAAAAAGTAGAAAAATCAAAATTAATTTTCAACGTATCTATTATATTACTAAGTTTTTTAACAAGATATTTCAGTAGAGGAATCTGAATCTCTTTTATTTCGAAAAAATTTGAAAGTAAAATGTTGCTTGTATCAAGAAAGACCCAGACGGATGATTAATATTCGCGAAATGTTAAGTGCGGTAGCATTCGTTCATGGCACCTAGAGCAACGAGAGCAAAGCGAAAACGATGTCTCCAAGCGACGTCGCGCGCAAGGGTACGCATGTTAGGTACTTATGCGATGCAACGGGGAAAAAAAACCTTGTCGCATTTATAGTTCAGGGTCAGCCCACTCGCGCGCAACTTTGCCTCCCCGGACGAATTTGGTTCCTTGCACCATTTCTTCGCCTCTTTCATATATCTTTTTTTCCTTTTATATTTCCTTTTATATTTATTTTTCCTTTTATATTTAACCACTGATTTTCTCCTTTTCTCGAGCGCGCCAGTTCGCAGTAAAGTTGAAAGTAAAGATCTATAGCCGTTCGAAAGAGATTTGTTGTTCAAATTAGAACCAATTTACAAATGCAGAAAGAATTCGGAGTGACGATATATATAGCTTCATGAGTAATTTTGTCAAACCACAATAAATACAAATAATTAAAACTTGTTTTGAGTTTATTATAAAAGTCAGCGTCAAATATTGTCTCAATTTAAAATGCTAAACTCCATCGATTTAAGATGTTAAATTTCAATCAAAAGGCTGAAAAAATGCAATTTGTTTTGCATTGTTATAACATACGAGATTTCTCAGAGCATCCTTAATGCACACAAGTTACGAAGATAATACGTCTTATTTGAGATGGACTAATAAGTCGCACGTGGCAGGATAAAGGGCGGATTTGAAAGGTGAGACACACCTGAACCTGACCGCCGGACTGAAAGTTCTCGCCGCACGTAAACGATTTACAACCTCGTATACCGTCGTCGAAGCGAGAAAAAGTTTTAACGGTAAAAGTTTCCCGGTAGTTTAATTACTTGGAAACAATTCCACCTCGCTCAACTCTTCCTACCCTAACAGAAACGCGACAACTTTCGAAGTGGCCGCACGCACACACACAAAAACGTGCACGCGCACTGTTCTTTCATCCTCGCGAAGAGGGATCAGTCTGATCGATTTATTATCTCGGTCGAGTGTCTCGTATTTCCCTATCTGGAAGCTTCCCCAAGCTCGACAAAAGCGTGGAAGTTTCTGCATGCTCATTCATTACAACTGCCTCAAACTAATCATCGAAGGTCAAAAATACCGGAATCTGCTTATCATTTGTAATTAGCACATTAAAAACCACACTCGTGTCGGAAAATTTCAGCGATTTAATTTCTCTTTTTAATAAATAACCGATAAATTGTATTAAATAAGCAAATAAATGGAAAAAGAAACAAGAAAACGCATTATTTGATAATTTGTTCGTAAATTTTAATGGAATATTCATGATGAGATAAATAAAAAAAAATGATAAAAACATCCAGAGAAAAAAAAATATAATACATGCAATGTAAAATTTCTATTGTTGATAAAATAGTAATATATTAACAAATAAATTTAAACAATTGTAAACAACGTAATTATATTAAATTCTTTAGCTTTTACAATTACTTTTACTTTTACTTTCTAGTTCATGTAACCTCCACTTTTGCCCTATAAATAATTTAGCCATACATATATCTTCTCATTAATAAGTTTCTCCAATTTCGTTCGTCATCGGGAAATAATAAAATTTTCAGTTCAGGAGAGGAATCCGCGAAAAGTTCTGTCACGCTCGCGAACATAACTTCACACACGAGAAAGTGAAACGGGAACTCGAGTCAAAGTTCGGCTGCTCCTTCCACCTGGTAAGTTCGGTCGAAGCTCTTCCGCGTAGCTCTTAAGAGAAGTTGGACAACAAGCCTCCGTGAAAGATTACTTACAGCAGCGGTACTCGGGAGAGAAGAAGAGATGCGCGCTCTCGCATTCGCATCCGTTGCCCTGGAGAGGTGTCGGATGCGCCAATGGCGCCGGAACTTGTTCTCTAACTAAGTTCCCAGCGAGGCCCCCTAACGAAGTAAGTTTCCAGTTGTAAAGCGGAAGTGGCCGCTGTGACGCGCTATACCACCGCCGACCGAATGTTCGCTCCGCTCGCGGGCTTTTAATCGTTTTCGGGATCCTTTATTGCATCTCGCGCGTGAAATGTGCAGGACAGCGCAGCGGTGAGGAAATTAGGAGGAAAACGAGATTGCGTCAATGTATCTTGATCAGCAAAAATTATCATCATACTTCTCGTCACGCGCACGAATTTTATGTTTTTTTCACAACTCCTATTCACAAAGCACATGACAGCTAATTAAAGAATATTGTTGGATCATCAATTCTTTCTGCTAAACAAAAATGTTACCTTCGTCACACGTTAAACTTTCATAAAGCGTGAAAAATATCAAATTAATATCGTATTAACTATAAATAATAATCGTAATTAAAATTAATATAAAAAAAGAAAAGTAAAATTAATATAAGTAATAAATATATTGAAGCAAATTGATAACTGTAATGATAATCAACCACACAATTAGATTCTTCGTGTCCTACGTTTCTTTTCTTCAAAAAACTAGGAGCATCCAGTATAAAGTTTTTGAATACTCAACCTTACAAATGCCTTCTAAAAATATTAAAATATATATAATAATTACTTAACAATATTTATTAAAGTAATGAAAATTAACTCAAGACACAAATAATTTGCGTGTAGTAAAATATAATAACAAAAAAATTTGTATGGAGAGTTAAACATTAATGCTTAGTATTTGTTTACAAACATAATTTATCACTTTACATGGATTACAGAGTAATTACGGAATCAAAGATTATACGTATTATGATGACGTTACAGCTAATATTTTCAATAGAGCGGTTGATCTTATATAATAGGAATAACTAAAATTTGTGTTGACTTACAGTGAACGGCTTCAGCTTGGAGTAGTCGACGAAGTCCAGTTTGCGATCTTGCATAAATTCGATCGGCATGGCGTCCTCGTGCAACTCGGCGCGTGCCACGAGAGGATAAAAAGTCTAAAAATAAACATGCAATTTTCGATTATATGTATATGTATAATATACTATTTCAGTTAAAATAACATTTTAATCCATCCAAGCGCATATTTTTACCGTTCAACGTGCGCATGCTGCATTTAACTAATTCCATTTACATTAAAACGTTTTAAAAAGTTGGATATCATTATGAAAGACGTAATATAATAATAAAATTTACACCAGAGCATTTTTAAAGAACGATATTTAATTCATTTATTTAATGATTATACTTTATATAAATTAATTTTAACGAATTAATTAAAAATTACAATCAATTGCAGAATAAAAATGAAATTAGCTTATTCAAATAAAAATTATTTTAAAAACGTATTTATATTTTACAAAAAAGAATATAAATTCTTTGTATACAGACTTTGTATACTTTGTATTATAATCTCTTTGTATACAGATAATAGTTTTAATCTGATGACAACAGATATTAAATAACAATTGATTATTACCTACATATAAAAGGAATAGAAATAAAGATATTAACAATTACAGCAATGATATTTCAGCAATATTTATACAACGTGGCATTCAGACCTTTTGATGTTCCTTTATAAAAAACTGCATAAAAGGCAAAAATTTTAAATATATAAACGTAATTATTTTTGTAGTTGAATTTTCACAAAATAATTAAGCTTATTCAATCGAAGCATTAAAATTTTAATCAGAAAAAGAGCGCCGAGCCAATGGAATGCGACAATCCGTTTTGTAGTGGTTGAATTGTGCCGATGTAAAATTTATTCAACGGACTGGAGAATTGAGTATTTCATTAATTAACCACGAGCTGATTAATATTCGAATAGTATCACGAACATTTCTCAATTATCATCGTTAAAATATGAGAGATCTGCATTAAAAATGGTAAATCGTAATAGTTTCTGTGTATAATTCGAAAGAAATCACACGTGACATTACTGCCGCATTCAGGCGTGAATATTATATCGTATAATATTTAAACCGTGATAAAAATATTCTTTTAACGGTATATCGTATAATTAATTAATTAATTTTTATAATCTACATTTCTAAACAAGGCAGGAAAATTCTGTAATTCGTAATGCGATTAACAAAAAGAAAGAACTTGTTTTTCGTTTTCGAGTCGTATTTAGTGGGTATTTGAAGAGGAGCATCTCTCTTTATTTTTTTTTCCTTACAATCTAATTCAGAAACTATTCAACCAATGACGAGAAATCTGATACAAAAAAATATTGATATTTTTTTCTTTGAGAAAAAACGAAACAAGGTCCAAAAATTCATAAATGCATGAAAAATAGATACAATTTATTTATACTTACAAGAGCTGGCCAAGCAACGGTGTCGGCGACCGCCGTGGCGCTCCTGAGCGGTTTCCCGTTAATGCGGTGCTGATGGTGGTTATTGTTCGCGTGATTATGATGATCGATGGGGATGAGACTGGCGTGCCTGGGGTCAGGTCGTTCAGCCCAGTAGAGACCTCTTTCAATGAGAAAGAAGGAAAATACGGCATCCCTATGTGGTGACAGCCACTCCCTCCTTTGCCATTCCACGTCGTCGTACTCTACGAGGATCTGCAAGCATATATAATCGAACGCTTACATTAATTGCATTATACATAATAAAGCGATTAGGCGAGAAATTTCGAAAAGAGACAAAGCTCAAGAAACAAACTTTGTGACGGTTCAACTCTGAACGAAAGTAAACTGATAATATAACTTTGAAATAAATCCATGTATCCATATATTTTTTTCCTCTTGTTAAAATAATTAATATCTTAATTAATAATATTTTAATTAATAAATAGAAACCGATCGAATTAATGTAATAATATAGTAGAGAGCGCCTAAAGATCGATCAAAGTTGGAAGTTACGAATAATATAATATTTTAAGTTCATGAATTTAATTAATCTCAAATGTGATTGTGCGCCGAAACGGACATTAAAACACAATTAATCTGAGATGCTAATAATCGCGAGCCGAAACGTTCGGACAATCGCGAGTATACAGGGTGCGTTACCAAAATCCGGACAAATTTCAATTTAAATTTTCCGCTATATTGTGTGTCTCCGCCAGAGATTATTGTTGGCATCTGAGAAAGCCTGATGCTTCTAGTAAACATTCTCGAAATGGCCACGATGATGAAATCAAGTGCGGAGTATAATCAAAGAGCCGCGATCATCGAAAATCTTCGCGCTCAGCAACGAAAATAATTCGGTTCTTTGGATACTCAAGATTGAACTGTTTATGATGTTGTGGTAAAATATACGGCTTTAGAACAGTCCAACGAAGGTATGCCAAGAAGAATCACTCGAAAGAACGCATCATGAGGACAATCATTGAAAGGGTTCAAGCGCTGATTTCGGATGACCCAGGGTAATCGTTGCGAAAATTAGCATCGATTGTGTAAGCGAGTCAACAATGCGTCAAATTACCGAGGAGGACCTTCGATACACATTAAATATATGACAGATGCTCTCTGAGGCTGCTAGGACAACCCGAGTTATTCGCTTCGACTCCCATTCCGGCCTCCCCACAGCCCAGATTTAAATCCCTTGGACTACTACGTATGAAGTGTAGTAGAAAAGGTCACAAACAAATCTCGGCATTCCAATGACATCATTAAGGATTACTATTCATATAAGGCAGCATTCGTCGGCATGGACAGCGCTACATTACAACGTGCGTGCGAACGCTTCATTCAAGCTAATAGGGGATATATCGAATAATTGCTCTACAGGGATCCCCCAAGTGCCATGTAAAAGAATTTTTTGTAATATTTAATTTTTCATTAAAAACATTTTGTTTAAAAAAATTGTTCGATTTGCCCGGATTTTGGTGACGCACCTTATAATCCCCCCCTTTATTTCAAATAAGAAACTTTTATTATCTCAACCAAGATTCGAGCCTGAGATCTCTCGACTTTCTGAGGCGAATGTCTTAGCTAACTCGATCTCTGGGTTTCGGAAATATTTTTCGCAATAACTGACATGTATAGTGAGAGAACGCGTAACCAGGCGATGTATTTTAATAAATAGAAACCGAACTAATGTAACAACATAATATAGTAGAGAGCTAAGGATCGGTCAAAGTTGAAAGTTACGAATAATATAATTAATAATATTTTAATTAATATTTTGCAACTGATATATAATATAGAAGCCATATATCTTTGTAAGAGACGTAATATAAAAACCATTTTGCGAATCCCTTTAATTAAACAGCATTACAAGAACAATTTTCAGCTTAGCCATTTTTTTAAATTACAACATAACAATGTATCCTGTCTGTTGTTAATTAGAGACTTTCAAAATAAGGTGCTACATAATGAAATGAAATCTGTGTAGGTTCTACTTATTCCACGGAATCATGAGGGGTTAAAGATTAAACCATTCTCGACAACGAGCGGTTATCATGCGAACGATGCACGGGGCGGGACCTTTCAGCTATCCACGTAACAACCACCCAGTTAATTATCAGCGCCTATTATCGTGATATTCATGCACGCTTATCGAGTCTCTCGTTCGCGTTCCTCCAGAAACGCACGCAACGAATTCGAGCGTCGATGGTGAAATTGTCTCGACTATACCATATATATATATTTACACAGAGAGAATGAGAGAGAGGATGGTACATGGAAATGGTGCAATTAATATGTATTATTCATAACCTCTGGCCTGGAGCAGAAAGTGCTGGCTGCTAGGATAACGAGAGAGGGTCATGGAAGCGGGATGTACCAGGATCCGCACGCTCGGTTTACTCTTGGGCTTTGTCAACGCGACCGGGATTCGGTCGGAGAGCCGATTTATCGAATCAAATGACGGATAGTCATTCTGTATTCTATAGCCTCTGCGAAAGTGCACGCTCTACTTTAGTCTAAAATTAAATGAATATTTACTCTTTCCGATTCTCTTCAAATTTAACAACATAAAGTACATACACTATTTAGCTCAAAATTTTACAAGTTGGACTTCTATTAAATTTTTCGCCATAAAATAATTCAAAAATATCAGCGTCTTTATCACGCAGAACTTCTAAAGCTTGAAATAATCCCCATCTTCCACTATTTAAAGTAGTATAATTATATTATATTAATAAAAACGTCGAGATAGCACGAAATGTTTGCGCAATGTACATAGATGAGAAAGATCTTTTTCGTGTACAGATTGACACAAGAATGTATGCGTATTATATTTATAGAATACTTCGCATCCGGTTTTAGTTTCCCTCGGAATATCATGCAACCCTCTCGCCTGTCTGGCACACTGGGGTCATCGTAATCGTAAGGGGAGAGCGTGACTCGGTGCGGTCACGATGCGTCAGCCAATTAATTGATAAATCAGCATTTATGGGCGAAACGTGCTCGTCAAAATCGTCGCACCGTGACCGCAAATACTCAATTCGATGTGTTTGGCCAAAACATGTATATAATTTACAGCATGTTATAATTATATTGTATATAAGATTAAGAGATAAACGATAGAACATGTCAAAAGTTTGAAATATGAGAGAAAGGATGATTTGTAAAAATGTAAAGAAGAGAACATTGAATGTGTAAAATGAAACCATTCAATAAAAATTACATACCAGCAAATTTTGCAAATAATAATAAAGATGATGACTCAATTTATGGATACGTCAAGTAATATATCTAATAATAATTGTGTAACTATCTATTAACGCATCGATCGATGGCGCTTTATCTTTTTGCAATCGAAAGAAATAGCGTAATGCATAAATTTGCATTTGTATGACTGCGGTAAATTAATTGATGTGTCTGGAAATGGCGGGTTGGCCAGACTCCGACTACGGCACCATGACACATCGTTGGCATCAATAATAATTCGCAGCCGTTATTAATCGAACGTGTAAGAAACGCGAGATGAGGTACGAGCGAGGCGCGGTTTCCGGGTACGCGAGTGGAGCGTGACGGCGCATAATTGCGAAACGTTAATCGGTTAATTAATAAGTAAATATCTACGGGGCGCAACGGCTGTTAATAATAGGCGAGGGAAGCGCCACGTAAACGATACATGGATGATTAATAATAACGCGATATCGCGCTCGCTCGTCCGTTCACTCACTAGATACGTTTAATGGCGCTGCTGCTGGCACACAATTCGAATCGCGGGGGTATTCGACACCTGCAGGGTTATGTCAGGAATTGTAATCCGTTTTCGCAGGAATCTCTCTTCTATATTTCCGTGTCCCGCGTGTTCGAATTACCCACGCATCGGAGATGCCGCCCGAACGACGTAATCCAAGGCGCGACAAATTCCTTCTCAGTTTATCAAGAATTCGCGTTCGACGAAATGTGTTGCAAATATTAATGGCTATCTGAAAAAAATCACGAGAATCGCTATAGCATGAGAATTTCGAGAGTCCTACTACTTGTTATCACTTTCATTATTTCGCCAAAATTTGATGTAAATGGTGTTATATGTATTGATCTTGTCATATAATTTTATACTGAATATTTTTTTGCAATATAAAATAATATTCTATAAAACTGTTTACTGTTGCGAAATCGGACAATAATTTTTTTGTTGCAAATCGTGATATCTTGATCATTACAAAAATACAGTTTATTATATTTTCATTTTTTTTTAAACTGGGTTCGTTTAAATTTTAAAAGACATTAACTACTACTTTATATTTAATTTAATTCTGACTCTGCAACTTAGTAAATTATTACAATGTAAAGAAATGAGGATAATTATATTCCCCTATTATTAAATTCATTATAAATTATTAAATTATGTAATAATTTACAGTCAATTTTTTCAGAAAAATGAAGAAACAAAATAATCAATATATTATAGTCGATTGACTCAATAATGACTCGACAATTGCCTTCATTTCTTTCAAACAATGAAATTTATTTCAACCAATTCTCCCTGAAGATATTATATAATTAAAGGAGAAGTGCTGTTAATGTGATTCATATAAAGTACACTCCAGTAAATATATGCACTATAGCAATAATCGACAACAGGAAAAATTCATCCTTTTTCTAGCATGGCGAAATGGATTTCAACAATTTGCTTGACAATATTAAATAAGTTAAATAGAAATACAGTTTATACAACCTGTCAGAAGAATTTTCATAAGAAATCAAGAATAAACCATGTTTTTGAGAGAAGCAACTTGACGCAATAATCAGATTTCGAATGATCAGAACGAATCATCTCGTAACATATAATATGGATCCCAGAACTGTCTAGAGTATGAAAACTATCCCAGAATGCATAAGCGATCTCTCGCCCATCTGTATCCCAGACAGTCCCGGAGGGTGGTAATATTCCCGGTATCAAGGCTGGTTTTAACCCCTGGTTTCGGGGGACGCTCACCAGGTGGCGATATCTCTCGGAGCGGAGGACCATAATGGCCGCCAAGGCCATCACGCTCCGCCTCTGGTAAACGCCAAGCACCGCCCAGATGGTTTCCCGGGTAACCATCCAGATCGGCCATTTTGCCATCGCGACCTACCACAACCTTCTCCTACGACCATGGACGGATGGTCTCCCTCCACTGGTTCTGACCCCCTTCCAGTTCTAAGCACCATTCTGTCTCCCCTCGTCCCTTTTCATATCCCCACTACCAGACAGCTCCCAGTGTGGCACCAGACTCGCGCTTGTTTCAGACGGAGATTAGAGACTGGGCGGCTTCGTTTCACTAATCATCGTCTATTGATAAGATACTCGATAATTAACTATAATAATAATAAGAGAGAGAGAGAGAGAGAAAGCTATGCAAAAAATTTAAAAATAGCCAGATTATAAATCATAGAGGATATATTTTTGATTAAATAAAAAGAAAAGAGCCTAGTTTAATTTATTCGTTATTAAAACAACTATTAAAATTATACATTTTGATAAACTTTCTAATGTGTCTTCTGAGAATATTCACAGTCAATAATTAATAAATAATATGAATTTTTTAGCAAAGTAATATAACATTCTTTGATTTTGCAAACATTAGAAACATTATCTTAAATAAATGCTACTTATATACATATACCTTCATTTATTAACAATAAAATTATGATTATCCATAATATGTAATATTTCGCTACATACACGTAAATGGCTAACGATGTTAAATGTCGACGTGTAAAAATAAACAAGCTTGCACGCGATCAGTCGCGACGGTGATGAAAACGTTTTATTATTGCTTACATCGAGACTTGGATAAGAGAAAAAAGAGGTGTGACAGAATTTTATTACATGCTTCGCGATGTGAAATCCCTTAAGAGAACTCAGGCTGCAATACCAAGAAAATATAGCACAGTTATAAAGAAAAGAAATAAATGTTAACCTGTGACATAAACTAGCTAAAATATAGAAATTTCAATTATTATCTTTTAAATTAGTACACTGGAATCTATGTAAGAAAAATAAACTTTTTCAAAAAATGCAACATAGCTACAGGAGAATTATTATTAAGATAAAATTCTCTTGATACATTTACGTTATATCTTTTTCGTTGTATTTATTATAATTCCTTTTTTACTTTTCTTACTAAATTTATTAGATTAAAGATTTCGGATTTTACAATTAAATTATATAAAGTTTATTCTCGAATGAGCCATGTCATATTAATTGATAGCACTTTATCGCTTATTGATCATTTCGATCATTTCGAAGAGAATAGACGTTCGTTTTGACGTTTAATGGCACATTTTGACGAGTCGTCGCATACATTAAATAAACAGAATGTTATTATTAGAATTTTGTTATCATTTATGATAAAATTTAAACACTTAATTAGACATTTCTAGTTTCAACTTAATTCCTGATTTGTTCGAATTATAAAATCATATTTAGAGATATCACATTTGGAAAAATCGGCACAAATAAAAGAGTTCTAAAACTTACGACGAAACCGTCGGAACTGTCCCTCATTGATTTTGATGGATTTTAGATATTGTGAAGTATATTATATTTAAAAGAAATATTAAACCCATATATTTTTATCTTCTTTTCTCAAGATTTCCAGAAATCTAACAATCCTTGAAAATGACAGATTTTTTCATTTTTAGCAAATATCTTCGAAACTATAAAAAAAATACTTAATACGAAAGTTTTGCGGCATCTCTTAATAACAGTATATTTTTCGAAAATCTCGGAAATAAAAAATCCATTATTTTTTTAGTTGTTTTATAACTAAAAACCTTGAAATAAGTCGATAAAAAAAATATGAACGTATCTGATATTTTTTATATTTTATAACATATCAAAAGCTTATAAAAAGTGAGTTATGGTTCCCTTGTTAGTATAAAACGATTTGATTGTGTGTTATTGTTATATTGTATTATGATAAAACATGCACATTAATAATTATAATCAATTATATTATTCATATTAGACTGACGAGAACAAATCAATTAAAATTCAAAAGAAATAATACTATTTTTGATTAAAGCGGATGTTAGTGCTTTAAGTATTTCAGTATGAATATACATCCAATGCTGCAATACCGAACCTGCATACCGAATCTTTTTCAGTCTTGAAACGCAATTATAAATAAAATTAGAGTAGTAATATCACGTATTAAATTGACAAGCAATTTAATAATATTTCATGTAAGCTTAAAAGGATAGTGATAATTTTGTTATTATAAGCATCTTAAAAACTGTAAATAAGTTATTGTGAAAAATATTATCTCACACAGTAGATTACACAGTTGACAAGTTACATTTTTCGCAATTCGTAATAAATTATTTATAGTTTTTAAGATGTTTAACACACTAGAAAAAATTTTAGCGCACAGTTTGTAAAATTGAATATGTAAATATATAAATTCGTACTGAAATACTTAAGTACTAAGATCTGCTTTAACCGAAAACATAATTATTAAATGAATAATATAATGTTTTAATTTATAGATCGATTCTAAAATCTCATTAGTCTCATATTATCTCTTTTAAAGAAAAACGTTATGAAAGGCGCACTAAAAATAAAAGGAAAATAATATTTTTAATCAATATTAATATCATTCTATGAGATCTTAATTGAGAGAGAGAGAGAGAGAGAGAGAGAGAGAAAGAGGTTTTAATTGAAAGAAGAGCCGTTTCGCGGCTGTATCTTGAAAGGTTTATAGGTCTACAGGGATGACGCGCGACCTTGTTCATAGCGACATCGATTTTTCCATTTTGGCCTCGTTGGCCGCAAACATGAACAGGAACGGAATATACGAATGCCAACTATCCAAGCGGAGGTTTCAGTACAGAAGAGGAAGAAAAGAAGAGAGAACGAGAGAAAGAAAGAGAGCGCGTACGTCAATATCCTGTCAAGTATCGCGCGTGCACATATCGATACGGCCGGCCGGCTTCCTGTTATTTCGCCGGCCTTGTTCGCCGGTCGTAACAACGCGCCGTTCCGATTCAATATTCGATCCGCGGGGGACGCGATGACGTAAGTCGCGTCTCTCATTTCTACACATACATATACACACATACATTCGCGATTTGCTCCCCGTGCTGCCTGTCGCGAAACGCGATTTCCCTTCTCGCTGCGCGAGAGAATTCGCAGTGGAAACAGCGCGCGCGTTGAGCAAACTTTCCCTCGACTGTCACATCCTGTCAGGCTGAAACGACGGTTTCGGGTGAATCCGCATGCGACTCTCTGCTGTCGATCATTCCTGACATGAGGTGAATCGCGTTGGGTTGAAGAGTTTTTATTTATCGCTCATTAAATTTCTTTTGTTGGGCTATTAAACTCATGGTCCACAATTAAACCGCAGCGCTTAGTGAGTTATTCATAGACACTTGATTAGAATTTTTTACATTCCTATCTACATAAAAAATAATCTTTCTTGTATATTTCAAAAAGTGCTATTATTTATGCAAAAAAGTATCTTTATAATTGAGAATTATCAATGATTTCGATAATATCCGAATAATTTAATGTTTATTTATACAAATAATTTCTTAAATATAAAAAAAAATCAATTATTTGCTCAATGCACTCTCTGAAAAAATTAGTATGTACACCCAAAGAAAAATTGTATTTAAATTAAAGAAATAGTTTCTTTCATTGATTTTTTAAAATTAAAGTGAAAATACCATTGAGGGGAAAATAAAAATTTACTTGATTTCAAGAAATAACATTTAAATCAAAGAAAAATTTATTTGATTTCAAGATGTGACGTTCAAATTAAAGAAACTGTTCTTTTAACTGTCTAGCAATGCACAAATTTTTTTTACTCGAAGAAACTTTTCTCTGGATGTAATTCAATACTATTTTTTTTTTAAATTAAAATAAGAAATAAGTGATCTAACTCGCGATATCAATCTGCATAATTCAACGATAAGTCACACCATACAGTCTGTGCAGAATATACAGATTGAATCTGCAGAAAATCATAACCTCTAAAAATGAATCAGTTATTATTAAATTTACTTTATTTGAAAAACAGTAAATATTCGCTGATGATTACATAAGTGTAGCACTGAAGTCGGTAATAATTCACTTTTACAAAATAACACTTTTATATCTTTATAACGAAATATATAATTCGCTTTCGTGAATTCTTCGAAATAAAACGGTATTTATACTTCCAATTTTTTATTCCATTTTGTCATTTACAATAAATCGAAAACATAGAATGACTTCTCTTTATACATTCAACACAGTGCTATTGAACGACTTTTCTTCGAGTGATCTCTGAGGGAAATGTAAATGAAGAAATGTAAATTTATCTTTTACTTCATCCCTCCTTTTTCGCATTGAAACAACTCGCCTGGTTGATTTTCCCAAGTCTATTTTTGCAATGCTTTCTGTGGCCTTATCGTTAAATACTAAATTGGAGGACACGTCAGTCAAAAACTGACTGGTTGTCCGTTCTGTCGGTTCTTAATGTCGAGTTGTTATGCCACTTCCCTCGCACGTAAGCGTATTCCGGCGCTTACGAATAGTCAACGACTGTGACGTCATGAATACAATAAAGGAGAAACCGCAGTACACCAATAGAATAGAAACTACAGCGGCTTTCCAAATCGACTTTCCGAAAGTCGCAATCGTACGCAGCAAAAAGAAGAGGAAAATTTAAATTACTAATAAAGAAGTTATTTATAAAAAGTTAGCGACGTCTAGCAAAAAATGTTATATCATTTTTCAATGTAAAATATCAAATTATCGAAAAAATTTTAATATATAATTAAAACAAACGAATATTTAGTCACGACTCTTTTCCATTGAAAACGCAAATTGAATTGTGTGTCAATAAAATTTCGCGAGTTCATCGGTGTAAATTACGTGAAAACAACATCCAGTGCTCTTGGTTTTCGTGATTTCGCGCAATCGTTAATACGCGCTATCATCAAACACCACGACGGGAGTTTTAAATTACTGTGAGAGATCGAGTACAGTTTTTAACAGAAACGATTATATTATATTGCGCGAATACCACGAATACAGATGGACGCTCTTTCAATCAATTTGTTTCGAATGGTAATGAAAATAATTTGATTAACGCGCATAGATAGTAAAGCACTACGTAACAAGGTTATTAAAACGAACGACGGGCCTTCATCCGTTTAAAATAACGTGTACTCCTACTCGAGTGCGAGCCGAATCAACAAGTGGAACAAAAAATTTTTCCAACGTGCGTGAAACGATGCATCTGTCTACACATTGTGTTGTAAGTAAACACGAACCCTCGACATGACAAATGTAAAATGCTCGATGTGATTTTGGTAAGAATACACAGAATAATGGAAAATTAAAATACAAGCAAGTATGAGTACGTCATCTTATGAAATCAATTCTAATATATTCTTTTATTACAAAAGTTACAATTAAGATGAAGATAATTATCGTCTATTTTTAAATAAATAATAATCAAATACTCTGTTAATTCACAATAAATAAAATATTGCTATTAGACGCTAATTACCTAACTTTGATAAAATGTTAAATAAGAAAATTTATCTTTACATCACATAAAACATTTTTCTTCAGATTATTATCACAAAATAGAGATCTAGATTATTTGTGTAATAATCTTAGAGAGAAATACGAATCGGGAAAGTTTTATGATAAAAGAAAAATGTGAAATTAAAGTAAAAAATTTTAAAGACATAATGAAAAATGTGAAACTATGATAAAAAATTTTAGAGAATAATGAAAAGGTCATTCAGAAATAGAAAGAATTGCCTATAATTATGAAAAAAAAATTGATTTCAACTGCAGAAGCAATGATTTTCGGGCAACTTAATTCAAGTTGATTGTGTTGGATATTGTCCCGCGTTTTTCTACAGAAAATAAACGGATACTTTTTTGCACTTTTACACGTGGCAGACTGAAAGCATCGCGGCCGTTACGTTGCGAATGCATGAGAGAGGCGACGAGTTCGCGGGAGTCCGCGTTCTCATCAGGTCGCACAGGCTCTTTCTTCATTTCACGCCGGCGGCACTGACAGTTATTCAGTGCCGTGTGCTGGTGACGATGGAACCGTTACTGTCCCGAATCTCTCGCCACGTCATTAGTTTTGCTTTTATTCATTTCACGCGTGCAGTAGGAGTTCGCGAATGCACGAATGAACGCGCGATTTCAAGAGCAATCATGCGCGCAATGCGGTTTGCATTCGACAATCCTTGGCACTCCTTGTCACTCCTGACAATTTACACAACAAACTTTATTTATAAGAATCAAAATGAATGCCACCGAAATATTTAAAAAGTGTTTTTTTTTTACTGATTCATTTATAATTTCACAATTAAATTCTTAATGCGTGCAAATGACAATTTATCTATCTATTATTACAGTGCTCATTCTTATTATATAATATTATTACTATTATATTATTATTATCATTTATTATTTATTATAATAATATTATTATCATCATTGTCATATTATTATTACCATATTCTCTTAGAGAAAATAAAGGATAAAACCAGAAAATTTTAGAATTCCCAAAAAAATTTCGAAATTAGTTTGTGACCGTCAAAAGTTTGTGCATTAATTTCTAAAATTTTCTTACGCAGATCTCTCAAAATAATTTTGAAATAAATCACAAGTCATCATAATAATATCAAAATAGTTACAAAATTGATTTCTAAAAATAATCACTTTTCAATCACTCATGATTCATTTTTATGTCATTTTGACGCTATTGTGACTTGTTGTCCTGGCTTGGGTTATATTGTATATTTTATATAAAACTAAACTTATTGGTTTCGTTCATTAGTGCGACATCAGACATTGGTATGTTAATTAGAAAGGAATTTCCTTTAATAATATTAACCCCTTCACACGAACCTGATTTCATTAAAACTTATATTAAAAATTTTTTTTTCATTCATACATATTTATTAATCATATAATAAAATTAATCATTCATACTAATAATTAATTTTTTTTTAAATTTGTCTATTTTTCGAACATATATATTATTATGTACGTCAGATCTCAGATGTCGATAGAATTAAATAATTTCGACGGATGTCTTCAAATTTGATATATATACATTATAATGTACGCTGGGTCTGAAGGAGTTAAATTAAAATAAAGGACAAAATTGAATCTAAAAAAAATAAATAAATCTAAAAAATAGGAACCTGAAGTAAAAAATTATTGTCCTTTATAAAGAGCATATAATTATCATGTCTATTATCATTGTAGAATCGAATTAAAGTTGTATTTTTGAGAGTTATATAGGAATATATAAAAAAAAATTTTATTCTAACCTTTTTCAATAACAATTTCTAGCTAGAGGTTTATCTCAACTCAGCAATGAAACTGTGTTACAACTACTCGTGTTCTCACATCCTCATCAGAAGGATTACATACGGCAAATCATCAAAAAATTTGCGGCAATGTTTGCGTTATTTTAAATGCGATATTTTTACATATAGGGTAAAATCGGGTATTATAAACATTATAGATAATATGAACACCCTTTATATTTCTGTGATGGTTGGTACTAATAGTGCTAACTGTTGTAAAAAGATGCACCTGCCTTCGCGACATTCCAATATGCTGTGAAGTTTGATCTAAATTTACGTACTTCGGATATCATTTATCATATTAAATGAAGGTACATTATTTCTTATTTCTTACATTGTTTTCCTCTATCTTCATAAGGTCCCCAATCAATATTGAAATAAGATATTTTGTTCTGCTGTGTTAATATTTGTAAAGTAAATAATATTGAATCTTAACTTCGTAGAGTCCCGAGACTATTATTGATTTATTAGACACGGGAATTTTTCGGATAGGTACGGTCATGTATTATGATCATCTTCATTACTCCTTATTGTACATTAAAAAGAATCTGGCGAGGGATCAACCACTATGGCAATCAGTGTACATTTCTTTAGAAATATATTGCGACAGTACAGTAATAAAACAGACAATGCTAAAAGTAGCAGTACTAACAATACACTAGCAATAGTTAGCAATACTTACAATTAGTAGTACATAGCTACAATATATTAACAATACTTGAGAATATTACACGCAATAGGTGGCATTAGATAGGATAACAATGTTAACAATACAATAGCAATGCTAGCAATAAAATGTATTGTATTGTCATAATTAGCAATCACTGTACATTAGTGTGCATTCTTTTCAGCAGTGGTTGACCCCGTTAAAATTTGGTAATAGTTATGGTAATGTATGATGAAATAATCAAATGTTTGATTAATATAAGAAAAATAATGTTACTTTTACAAATGTTTAATAAATATATCATATTACCAAGCTTTTATTATTTGATAATACTTATTAAATATTTATAAATGTAATATTATTTTTTGGTTTTATTAAACAAATATTTGATTGGCATTTATCTAATAAAATGTTTCATATTATATATATATATATATATTTCAATCTTTCATTTCTACATAATTTTTTACAAAATAATTTATGCTCATATTACTCCTAAGAATGCTCATATTAGCCTATCCAGAGAATAATATGAACACTA
>Ga0157364_1000143_pt1 | contig 34662 bp, 14 predicted proteins | sample AttsexASBM2_FD_111476 | JGI IMG/M metagenome (GOLD analysis project Ga0157364, IMG submission 111476) | Fungus gardens microbial communities from leaf cutter ant in Ribeirão Preto, State of São Paulo, Brazil - Atta sexdens ASBM2 | ecosystem: Host-associated > Fungi > Mycelium > Unclassified ...
AATTTTAAATTCTTGCGATTCAAGTAATTATAGAAGCTTCGTAAATTCTCTATTCCTTCTTGAATATTATTAACATTCATGAAAACAGTGGCTATCAAGTTTTCGATCATTATCTCTAAGTCCCTCATTTCAGTACGAAATATGATCATATCATCATGCCACGTAGATTCGTGAACGGCGAAAATCTTGTATGAAATTGCTTCGATTTTACTCAGAGACTCATAAAAGAGTCTTTCGATCTTTTGGCATACTCTTTCATGTTCTTCACCATTTGTACCACTGAATTTAGGACTTAAAATTTGAGTAGTCTCATCCAATCTGTGTTGAAAAGTCATATTGTAACTTGCAACTATTATTACGAAAATATTAATGTCGGCATGAGCAAATTCTAATTCTGAAATAATTTAATATCTAATTATACTGATCGACAATAATTTTGTTAATGACAATAATTTTGTTTAATTTTTATGTATTTTCTGATGTTGATTCTGAAAATAAGATTAGAGTATCTTATGAATTTTAATTTCTTCCAACCGTCATATTTCTTTTTAAAAGCTAAAAGCTTAAACTTTTTGCTAATAGCAGCTCAGTATATAAGGTCTTTTTTTTAAATTAAAATAATTTATTTTTCTTTGAAAACTCTTATAATGAACAGAAAATATTAAATTCGGTAGCTATTAATTATAAATCATTTATTTATACATATAATGGAAGGGATAAATCGAAAAATCTTTAATTTTGTTTCTTTAATTTTTTAAATGTAGCAAATTGTAAATCAGCAGAAGAAACATTATTAGAGACACTCTATTAGATCAATTTAACATAAAAAAATTGAATTTTGACGAGAAATGAATCATCAAAAAGAATTAAAATTTATAAAATTTTTAAATGCATGTTACTCAAAAACTTTGTCTTCATAAATTTGGTAAACAGATTTGAAAGCATGGAATAAAATATTATAAAATTCTTATTTTATTAGATCTTACTTTATCAACATAAGAAAAATGAAATTTTGTCGATCAGTGTTATTCTCATCTATTATTCTATTCAAAGTATAAAAAAATTTAGAATTAAACATAACTATGTAACACTTAATGGTATATTCTATAGAATACAGAACAATAATCCTCCATAAAAAAAAAAGTAAAATTATTATTACTTTATATTTATTCAACCATAAAAAAAAGGATAAAGTGGATTATTCTGTATACACAGCAACAAATTAAAAAACATTGTTTATAAATGAAAAATAAAAATTAAAGTAAAAAGATGAGATAGTGTGTGCAGTTTTATCGTTGGTTATATGCTGTGCAGTATTTGTAAAATACCTTGCAAAATCAATCATTGCTTGACAAATCTCGATTATATCTTGACACCTGCCGATGAAAACGTTGATGTAATGAAATATGCTATTCGTGTCTAAGTCCCAGGAGTGGTGCGTGAGATTGATGTGAGCGTTCGCGATCTAGAACAGAAGAGTTTATTTTATTAAATATTAATATACTACCGATCGATCAGTGGCAAATTAAAATTTTGATTTTAAGTGTTGACACTGAAATAAAATATATTCTGCTAAGTATTTGGATTCTGCTCTAATAAAAATATAAAGTAGAAACTGAACAAAAAACGGATAATTTGTTGTGCCAATGTATGAACAGCGAAAATCTTGTACGAATCCGCTTTGGTTTTTTCGACTCTTTCGACAAAAATCGAAAAAACGTTCATGAAGACATTTTATTATTACTATCCGCTTACACGAAGTATTACAGAAAAAATAAAAATGCGAAAGACCGGAAGGACTGAATACGCGCGTTAGCGATCCGTGAAATCCGCTATGTAACGCGATTGCACGGATTTCTGCACAAAAGTCTAAGAAGTCGTGTCACCTATCCCTTCGGGCACATGGCGTGCTAACCCCTAGCGCAACTCGAGAACAAGTAGTCGAGAGAGCCGTCGCGTCACATCGTTTCCCAATTCCCATCTCTATTCTGGCTTATCTACCCACGGGAAAAGCGTAAGTCGGTGTTATATTGCGATCTCAACTTAAAGCGAAAGCTCTTTTTCGCCACTTTGTACTTGTAAAAAGCGTCCTTCGAGCATATAAGCATTCCATCTCTCTCGTTAAATTAATTCTATCAAGCATTACCGCAAGCAATTATTTGTTTGACTCTAAATTCAGAAAATTGCCTCGCTTTGAATTATCATATCTAATCAAAATTACCACTAAAATCACTTTGTAACTTCCGTATTAACGGAGAAATTCATCCTCGGTTGTCCAACAAGGATTCTAAGTAGCTAAAGTAGCCGTGCACACATAATTTAATGGGAGTTTAACTCACCGACTGGAAGGTGAATTTGCAGACAGTATAAAGGACTACGTTTTATACGCACATCATATATAAGGTCACAAAATGGCCTTTGAGCTTACACGTACTTTACAAAGATGTACTTTTCCTTATTAATTATTAAAATAAATACAAAATTTGAGAATACTTCTTCATCGTTATAATTATAGAGAATATTATAGAGAAAGACTTATTAAATTAATTAAAGTTATAGGAAAACTCGGCTTATAGCTAAAAATATTTTTTATGCAAAAATTAAAAGAGAAGTTTTAACTTAAATTAAACTTTGGTAGAGTGTAATAATTAAAGCGTATGTAATAATTAAATGTTAAAAAAGTATGTGACTTGCTGTACGCCGCGTCGCGAGTAATTATCTTACTTTACAATTTTATATAATATTACAATAAGCTAGAATACATAATATTTCACAAAATGTTTTATGTTTTGCAAGAATATTTTTCAAGACTTATATTTTGTTTGATGTTCTTATTTTTACATGTAGAATATATACATTATTTTTATATATAAAACGTATTATTATAAGATATTTTCAAAGAGTTTTACCTCATAATAGAGTGTTATATAATCCTCACACAGTTTGATACATTCATAAAAAATCTTCATACTTTTTCTGGTTTTCCCCGCAAATACATCTGCCAAATTGATAAATCCTTTGCACATGACGACAATCTGGTTGCTGAGCGCAGTGAAGAGATTGCTTATCCTCTCGCGGGTATTGTAGAAAGGGGAATTCAGCCAAATCGTTCTGAAGAGATGCATCATTTTTGGCAGATATTGAGCCACGCTCGCAGGAGTTGTACAAGTCTTCAACTCGGCGAGAGTGTCCTTCAGAATGCTCAAAAACTTAATGTTCGATTTCGCTTCGATTGTACCATGCTCGATCTCGTCCTTCAATATAAGGAACTGACGTATATAAGAGGACTGTACAGCCAACAATATATTGATAATAAGGTCCACCGTTTCTCTACGTAGCTGATAATTCAAACCGCTAAGATTATCATCTAGAAAAAAATATTTAAACAAATTAATATAGCAACAACTGTGCACAATCTTTCTAAAATTTCTACACTTACAGAAAAACATGGCAACTATAAAGATATCAATTGTATATACATGTTTCATATGTAAAATTAATGTAATAAATATTTAAATAAATTATTTTAGTTTTATTAAAAATAATAGTTTATTTAACTAAATACATTAATTTTACAAATGAAACTTGCATAATTGTTACCTTTATATATACATATATTACCTTTATGTCTTTCTTTCTGAGTGTAAATTTAAGTTTTCAATTTGCTTATCTGAATAAAATTCATATAAAACAATAGAATGTAAAAAGTTAACAATAGAAAAGTTAACATTTATACATATACGAGTTACGAATATTGTGTAATCAAATGCTAGAGATGATGTTAAATTTCTTCCTAACTCTATGGGTTACAAAGAGGGATTCCGTTATAAAACGTCACATTAAAGGAAATTTTTGTTTCTCCTAAGAAATTTCTGGATATATATTATCGGGAAACGATTCTATTCTCTCTCTTCTCTCAGCCACTACGTCTTTTTCTAATAGTAAGCACTTACATCGATAAGTCCAGAAGTCATATTCGTCGTCGAGGCACAGTAACTCATGCGGGCTTGCTTGTTCGTGGTCAGAGAGGGCTATTTTGATTTGGGTGTTCCAATAGGCCACCACACCCTCTAGCCTCTTCACCAACTCCTTATCGGCGCTACCCTCCTCCGCGGTAAGCTCCCTACTCTCCAGAGGTACATATATCATGGTTAAGCCCAGCATTTTGTACGTGAGGTCCGTTAAATTGCACAAGAAGATGTCCAGTTGGGTGCAGAAGTCCGCTTTCACACATGTGTTTTGGTGCGATTAAGGAAAAGAAAATCCAGGAACATGATACGACAGCGGACCTCGTTATCGCTGTTCCCAATACTACTATTTTTTATATCGTTCAAGCTGTCCCGGAGTCTATCACATAGAATTGTAACATGTATCCTCGCGATACGTCCGCTGATGGAGATTTATTGAGTTGAATTGTCCGCTGTATATCGAAAGTGATTGACTACACTACATCGTCATTGTCACATCAATTTACAACTGAAGCGTGCAACTGTAAATCTTAGCGACAAAAATTGGAAAAACATGATTGTTCTGCACTTGAAGTGAATCATATGTCAAACTTAATGATTAATGCAAAACAAAAACATCATATCGGTTCCATACTTTAAAAGTGACAATTCAAAGAATTGAATTTCTCCTCCAAAAAAGGAAAAAAATATTTTTTAAAGTAATAGAAAATTTTTGACTAATCAAATAATACAATAAGACAAAAAGAATATATTATTATATGATATCAAATGTTATTTCTGTTATTTTTGTTTCACAGTTCTTAAAAAGTTACGATTTTAACTTTTTAAAATTCTTTTTTTTATATACGAGTAATAATTTTAATAATTTGTTAATTATTTTTAAATTAAAATTAAATTCAATTTTAATAAGATAAGGCTAATGTTTATTTAATTCATTCCTCGTAATAACTCGAAAATTCACCTTTTTTGATGTGTATATTAAATTTTAAGTAAAGAAGTAATATCCTCTATTTTTTATCTTTGAAAAAAATTTTTTTAAATTTAGCTAAATCTAAAAATTATCTTATTGAACCATCAAAATAATTATACAGAACACTAAAGGTAGCTGTCAAAAATTTTTGCAGCATTGCTCATCATACTTGAGTGTGTTTTCCACGTTATTAAATTTTAATGGTTCAACCAAATTATTTTCAGATCTGTATTTAGCTAAGTTTTTAGATATTTCAGCAAAATCTCAGCAAAATCGTTCTTTCCGTGTAAAATCTACATGCTTTGTAAACTTTGTCAAAGCACTAATTTGACATATATAAGCATTGTATTAATTATATCTTGTATTAATATGACTGTAAGAACAAGAATTTAAGTCATAATTCAATCAAGAATGAATCCACGATTGCTGCGTATACATTTGGGAGAATAAAAAGCGCGACGCGTGAGCGGAGTTGTTGGGCGTACTAACACAATTAACAAAGCAACGCTTCGATCCAGTTAAAATCCGCTCAGGATCCATTAGAAATAATGAAGTGGCTCCCGTACGAATGCAATGCAATCGTTTCTAACTCGACGGCAAAGTAATCCCGTTCGCGTACGTGGGCAAACATCGACGCTGGATTTACCAGTGGCGGTGAGTTGTGCAGTGCATTTAGCCGAAAATTATGGTAATAATAACTTTCGTGCAATTCCCAGGCGTCCCCACTTTCCCGTCTCGTCCCCCGTGGGACCAGGCCGGAACTTTGTGTCGTGCGTTGCGGTAACGGGATTGCAGCGCTAAAGTTGGAAATTCACTTGGTAATGTCATCACGTTAGATTGTTATGACCTTAAGCCGAAGCAACTATGGATGATCGCGATGATCGCCCTTGGCATTGTGAGACTGGCCCGTCGTGGCTCCTTTGTCACTACTGTCGATTGAAACTACAGCCACTTATCGATCGTCTTTAGCGCATATGCGGGATTATTCGCCAGCAGTCTACACGATTGACACCTAAATTACGACTAAATCATGAAATTTTTATTATTTATTACACCGGTTGATCAGAAACATTTGCTATCAATTTTGTTAAAAATAACAGATACAAAAATCTAAATAACTAATTAAAAAGATTACAGTATTTAACCGCACATACTGTAGAATTAGTAGCTTTTTAATGTAATTATTCGCAGAGATGTTTCTGACACTTCAACATTATATCTCAATTTTCATTATTTTTAAAATAATTTACAATTAAATAAATATTAATAACATACATTTAATTTTATACATTCTTTACAAAGAAAGAACGGTTTTAAAATATCTAAAACTGTACTAATAATTAGATTTAAAAATAATTTTGTTAGCAAAATGATTATAAAGGACGCTCAAATTGATTATTAGGTTGTCAAAGCTTTTTACAGCATTGTCGTCATGTTTGAATGTCCTACATAAATTATTAATCCAACAAACTTAGATCAACAAATTTTTCTGAGATCTGTATCTGTCGAAATTTTTAGATACTTTAAGAAAATGATTTTTCCAAGTAGATAAATTCAAAATTTTTTAAATTGTTTTACAATTAAAAAAACAGAACAAATTTAAATAAAACCGAGAATGTCTTGCACACTTTATACAAATGAAAGATTAAAGAAGCATTAAAGCAATAATATATATATATATAAAGCAGTATAAATTTAGAGAATAGAACGTACTAATTATACATGTTATCCAGAGGAAAACAAGAAGACTAGAATAAAATTGACTACGGCAGAATGTTCGAAAACCCAATTGGATTGAAATTGCTTCGCAAAAATCGATCATATATCAGAACAGATATATATCGGATTGAATCATGGATTCGAGCGAGAGATAAAACGTGCGATGTTTCCCTTGGGCGCCTTTCGCTGGTGAAGTTTTTTAAACGTACATTTAAATCCGCGAAAAACTTTAAATCACCACCCACTACAAAATCAACTGGTCGCGAGCGTTTCGCGCGCGCGCAGCGGGATTTGAAAGTTAAACAGAATTTACATTACACGGCGAAGCCCAACCTCAAGTGGGTCACTCGGGGAGTTGCCGAGAAAACCGACGGGATATCGTGTCTGGACCCAATTAAAGTTCCGTAACTCGCGATCTGTACACGTACATTATTTACTGAGATGAAACGAAAAAAAAAGAGAAAGAGAAGCGAAAAAATGAAGAAACTTCACCAACTCTTCCTGTTGGCCTATCGTTATATATAGTTAAGCTCACTCATTCTATAGATTCGTATCGTTTGGCCCAGTATCTTACAAAACTTTTCGCGTTTCTTACGCGAATTAATTGGGTACTTTGACGGCAATGTGATAACAGAGAGGGCAGAAGGATACTATCGGGCCAGGTTTCAATTGCAAAAAAGATCGGTGCGAACATGTTCTGGATGATGCCTAGTATATGACTCTCCACCTTGTCGTTCACCGACCCGAAGAGAATGCGTTCGCGAAAGTTCTCCGAATAGAAAATCTCGTTGGGCTGTCTCACGAAGTAGGTTAGCTCGTGCACGGGCACCGTAGGAAATGAAAATTCTGTGGTCAAATGGCCGTTCACGTGATAAATGCAGAGGACCGGAATGCTCGGTTCGTGGAAGAACTCGCGAATGTCCATGTCGCATTTCCACGTCCAATCGTCGTCTGTCAGACCACTCAGAGTCGTCATATCCTTAACACATTGAACCTGAAAAGGCATTCGAATTTTTGTGAATACTTACTTCTAATCCAAACTAATAAATCAATTTTTATTTTTTAACAACATTGTATATTATTTCTAGAAGCATATTATCTCGATGTAGAATGTAATTGAAATTGGTATTTAAATGTGATTATTTGCTTATAACTGATATAATTAAAGGTTACTATATAACGCACATGTCCTTATGGAATAAATGTTAGAGTAAATATAATAAAAGTTTAACCATTAACTTTTTTCGAACGAACATGGAAAGAATAATTTTGCTAAAATATCTACGGATTTAAAAATAATTTTTGTTAGACCATAAAAATAATTAAAGTTTTTTTTAAATTTAACATAATGAACAATGTTCCAAATTTTTAAGCATTTTAGCAATTAGCTTAAGCGTATCTACATAATTATTTTGATATAGCTTAAGGAAATCATTTTTAGATCTGTATTTATTAAAATTTTTTTAATACTTCGCGGCGAAATCGTTCTTTCCATATATAAACTGTAATTCAATCTTAAAATTATATATCATAGTTTGTTTGAGATAATTTTAGATTGTAAATCTAAGAAAAATATTTAAACTTACTAATTCATTTAATTCATCCTCTTCATATATTGGACGTAGCTGGACCACCTTTTCTTCATCTTCTGCAACAATATTCCCGCTCGATAATCTCTATCGTAGATCGCAAGTAATGCCGCGGTTGCACTGTGAGATCCTATCTCTCTGTACATTGCGACGACATTTATTGTTGGAAAGGCGAACTCGTAACTAATATAAAGGGCATTAGAAAGAGGAAACAAATTCTAAAAGCTGGCCGTTCGTTAGTCGTCAATTGGAACGGCGCGATGTGCCCTTCTAAATTCGCCATCCAGATTAAATAGAAGACATTCGTTCCAAGAGGGTCTCGTTCGTCCCTATCATTCCTCAGGCCTTCTCCACGTCTCGGTTCCATCGCTGGGCCATCGCCGCCGCCCATTCTGCCACCCATGCCTTTACTCTTGGCAATCTAATAGGAACTATAAATCGCGAGTAGCTAGTAAATCGAAGGAAGAGGAAACACGTCGCGTCGCGATCGAGGAGCTACCGTAGGCCACGTTGGGGCAATTTATCCCGCTATGATGGCGAACATTATGCAGATACGACGATGTCTTCTTTGGCGACATGCAACGACTTATCGGTCTCACGTATATACTTCTCTCAAAAATCGTTGTTCTTAAAAAATTATTAGAATTATTTAGCGCGAAATGAGATAAATTGTGAATGGATTTATGCCAAATTTTAGAATTTATATTAACAATGAAAAATAATGGACATTGAAAGAATGTTTTTTGTTGAAGTATTTAACAATTTAGCTAGATCTGAAAATTTTGTTAGAACCGTAATAATTTTGTAAAACACTCAAACTAGTTACTAGAATGTCAAAAATTGTATAGCTTTTTGTATAGCATTGCTTACCATGCTTGAGATTCTTACGTAATTATTTTGTGATGATTCAAAATTATTTTCAAATCTATATCTATATATAACTAAATTTTTAGATATTCCCGCAAAATCAATCTTTCTATATACTTAAAAACAAGTCATTATAACGTCAAAATGACGTTAAAATGAATAGTAACTGATTGAAAAGTAACTTTTAGTAATTATTTAGGAGTCATTCTGATTTTAACGTCACAATGACTTGTGTTCTGCTTGATTATTCATAACTTCTTCATTATTTTAATATTAAGATAATTGTTTACGGATATTTAGAATTATTGTACAAGGAAAATATAAATCCAATTTATATAAATCTCAAATGTTATAAATACTAAATATTTCTAAGGCAACTCATATTAAAATACTTATATTAAAATATGAGTGAAGGATAATGAAAAGCTGCAATTTCTCATCTTTTTAAATGCACTGTCAAAATGTACGGTCACTTTGTCGCACGAATAACTAAAATCATCTGACTCTATGAATTAATGCGAGATCAGACGAAGCATTTTACCGCAGCTAACTAGTGATGAAATCACCGTTCTCGATCATACGTAACGTGACGTTAATTGTTTGCAGATTAAGAGTTTGTAGATCCTATCATGTTTGAATAGGAAGAATTGTGAGTAATAATATTAGTTTGCATCAAGGCTGATAGATGCAGGCAGCTTGCATATAGATTATCGGTTTATCCAGTTTACCTACTTTTGAATCGTGCAAGTACTATGAGAACTCATGAGAGGACGAATTAGGTTCATCTTCCAACATGCGGCGGGTACGATCGAGGTCGAAGGGTAAATTACCATAATCCAGGAGACAAATTAGGAACCTGCAACAGCGCGGAACCTGCGAATGACCGATTAATCGTTGCAAGTGGCCGGCTTATGTACGATATGTCATAATTATTGAAATTATTGAAATTGAAATGAAAATTGGCTCATTAATATCAAGTACTCTCGATGTATGATCGTACATCTGTTACATCTATTTCGTCTTTAAAGTTATCGCGGAATTTATGGTTACCAAATGCACTCGTGGGAGCATACAAAACAGTCATTGTAATTGCAAATTGGACGCAGCCATCGTCGAATCCGTGTCGAAATTTGGGTGAACGTCCCTGTCGAGCGACTTGCTTCAAATTAGCCGCATTATGGCTAACGTGGTCGTTATTATTACTGCCTTGTTAATATTTGCAGAAGTATCGAGGAAATTATGTCTGCTGTAATGACTGGTGTAAACTAGAAAATGAATTAAATAAGCCAATTCTGCTTAATTAATCAGCGTCGCGCTGTAATGAAGTATTCAAAAATGTATCAGTCGCATGTATCAATCGCAGATATCGCACACAGAGCGGTAATGGAATAAACGTGTCATGATTTGTGGAAATTGGAAATTGAGGTATTTGGAAAAGATGGAGGATGAAATAAAAAAAAAGCGAATAACAAAGATAGAATTGAGAATAGTGAAAAACGAAAGTATTTAATATTCTTTTCACGAATGTGTTGCTTGTTCCGTGATCGATTTTGCGGTATCTTCGGATTTAACGGCGGAATTGGAGTGCGCGACGAGGTCGTACGAGACAGAGGTTGAAAACGATGGGCCGAAAGTGTCGAAAATAGGACAGGCGGAGCGAAGAAACGAAGTTGGGAAAGGAGCGGAAAATCGAGAAAGTTGAAACGGAGAAGTGGGTGCGTTTAATATTTTTCTCGTAAATCTTACCGAGCCTTTCCGCTTCATCGCTGGACTCGGCGTCCAAGTACTCTCGGCGTGGGTCCAGAGGCAGCTTATCTTTAACTTTACTTTTCCGTCTTTGCATTTTATTGACGGGGTGGCCTGCCGGCGTCGTCACCTCTCTCACACGAGTCTGTGCAGCTGATTTATGCGCCCGGTCCGACTGTTACGGCAGCGAATCTTTCAGCGTTTTCGCCGTAGATATCCTGAAGCACCACCGCGAAGTTGCCCATGAGCAAGAGGAGTGGTCTCGGCAGTAGATCGGCTTTTGGAGACCGATCGTTCGTTGTCGAAGGGGTTCTCAATATCTCAAAAAAAGTATCGTTTTCGATCACTCTGTGTGTGTGTTTAAATTAGAATAAGATAGAATATATATAAAAATGATTTACTATATATAGAATATATTCGTAAAATATTTTCATTATTTCTCTGTGAATAATCATTGTGAAATAAGTTTTATTTTTAATTTAATAACTTAAATTTAAAAAATGTTAATAAATTTAATTTAATTTAATAATCTGTGCAATTCGTTTTGTTAAGGATGTTTTGTACAAGTTATCGCATTATTAACCCGGTTCTAATTTGTTTTTAGATACATATAATCTATCTTATTTTTGTACTCCAATTAATATCACCATTATTAATAATATAAATCCATATTTAGAACGCTTATTACGATAGCGTGCATTTAGCATAAATGTATTTCACATGTTACATGTATTATAGAATTTCAGAAATAAAAGTACGCATTTATCATATAAAAGCACGAGTATGAAACATATTGTACATTACTGATAATTTTCCGATTAATTAATATTTGAGAAAATTATTAATATAGATTTAATCAAAATTTTCTGAAAAAAACAGTAAAAACCAGGAATTTTAACGGAATAAACGCGATTAAATAGTTTATTATGACATTATTTCGAAAAAGAATAAAGATTTTAATTAATATATTACTTTTTGTTGCGATTTTCTTATGAAATTGTATATATAAAGGTTCATAAAGAATAGTTTTTAAAACAGAAGGAAGATATATTAAACAATATTTATATAAAACAAAATTTTATAATTTACATTTTTTTCGCCGCTAGATATATATAGAAACAGGTGACAATTAATTTCATATATTTTTTTGTGCTTATTTAATTTCTTGATATATTTAAATATATATACTTATATATTTATATATATATATATATCTGTTATTATTATATATCTTTTCCAATAAATTAAAGCTTTGCAGAGCTAATGAAAACTTTCCACTTCGTTGCATACATTACACGTCCTGGTGAACAAATCGCGAAACTTCAGTTTATTAGGTTCATTGTGGCCGTTTATTCGTTAAAATTACGTGCATTACCTCATTTCAAAGCTGCTGCCTCATTTGCGCTAGAGAATAATCATATGCATTTTGTGCGTGAATAATTATTGCACTTGTTATAAGACGTATTAATCACATACAGGATGATCTCTTTTTAATGAAAAACGACTTTTATCATTCTCGATTTCATACAAAATTGATTTCAGAAATATGAAAGTAAGTAGTAAAACATAAAATAATAAAATTAAAATAGTTTTAATTAGAAAAAAGTGCAATTTGCAGAAAATAATATTATCAAGATTATTATATAGCATTTAGTTTGAACATTCGATAAACAAAATTTAAATATTATTAATAATAAGGCTACGAGTCAAGCAAGATTATTATTATAAAACAAAAGTTTATAACATACGTTTCGACCCTAATTAGGTCATTCTCAATGTTGATTTAATTAGAGTAGAAACGTATGTTATAATAAACTTTTGTTTTATAATAACACAATATTAAGACTTTGCTTGGCGCGCGCGCGCGCGCGCGCGCGTGTGTGTGTGTGTGTGTGTGTGTGTGTGTAGAGAGATAGCCCTATACTTATTAATTTTATAAATTATTTGAGCCTTTTTCTTATATTATTTTTTAAATATTATTATTATATTTCACATATTTTAGAGATCTTTAAAAAAATTCATTAAATAAAATTAAAAAAAGTTTTTTAATAAAAAAATAGTCTCATCTTGAGATACAGACAATTCTACAGTTACAATTTGACTGAACTGATAATGAGAATATTCTTAGCTGAGAGATGAATTTAAAACAGTATGATTATTCTCATAAGTTAAACGTCATTAAAACATTGTACGAAAATTTTGCAATATAGTAATACGCGATAAAATGATTATTAAATCTTACATTATTAAACATTGTTGCTATAAACCATTAAAATTAAGTTACTAACAATTAGAAATAAATAAATTTGTACATAATTAAAAAAATAAGATTATTTTATTTGTGTACTTTGTATTAAATAAATTAATATCTGATTAATATCTGAATAAATAATAATATCTGATTAAATAAAATCATTAAATCATTAAATTAAAACTTTTATTTGAGAATAAAATATCTTCATTCTGCTTTTTAATGTATTTGTGAAATTCATATTAAAATAAATACTAAACATTATTTTATCGCATTGATCATAAGAGCAATTACTAAATACTATATGTCAACATTAATTCAGATAAATTCTTCAATTTCAGATTATAAATATAAACCTAAATCATGTAATCTAATTAATCCAACTGTAGAAACAATTGAATTATGTCTACATATGTATCCAATAGCTTTAAAAAGCTTTAAAAATTTGTTTTATTTTTATAAAATAATATCATTTAAAAATTTTCTGGAAAGAGAATAGTAGAAAAAAGTGGCCTAAATCGGACCGTATTCCAAATAAGATCTTCTTAATTTAAATATGGTTAAGCAGATTTGTGTGCTATTTATAATTTAAAGTCCTTATAAAATACCGAATATGTGACAACAGTTTGACAGTTCTCTGTCATAACATTCATAGAATAGACGCAAATATTTTCAGCCATCGTCAGAAATTTTTTTTTAAAAAGGAAATCTTTATAAATTGTTATTTAAAAGATGTTAAAAAATTGAAAGATAATTGATTTAAGATAATTAAAGAGTGAATTCAAAAATATCAAGAAGTTTGTGATAAATTTTACGGTTTAGTGTAAAATTTATTCTAAAGTTCAAAAGGATCCAAATCGGACCTCTTTTTGGTGTTCAAATTGGACCAACAGTACAATAAATAACTTATAACCTGATTGTATTGTAGTACTGATGATCGGCCAGATTTGATCTAAGAAATTAAATCAGTAAAATATCATGGTCATCAGACTCAGATTAATTGATTTTTTATTAATTTCAATTCTAATAATGTAAACTGTAAACAGTAATTTTTTTTCTGCATAAAATTTTTATCTTTGACCGTTTTATCTTTGACAAATTGCTCGTTTTTACTTTTTACTCAATACTAACAAAAATATATTAAAATATTTAAAAATTCTATTTAAAAATTCATAAAAATAATTCATAAAATTCATAAAAATAGGAGTGTCCGAGTTTGGACTAGGAAATGGTTCGATTTCGAACCAACATTTCTAAATCGAACTGGAAAAAGCGTTTTTATATTTTCCATTATAATTCAACACAAGTGAGAGATACGTCAAAATAGTCTCAAGCAAAAATAAAGAGAATTAAATGATTTTTTTCAACTTTCGGCATTACAATCGGGCTTTATTTACGTCTTATAGAGCAAAAATTGCAAGTCCGATTTATCCTATTCTCTCTTAAATTTACACATTATATTCATTTAATTAATTTAATTATTATAAATCTGTCTTTTATTTGAATATAATAATATATTATTTTTAATTAAATAAAAAAAAATATTCGATCAAAGCGGATCTTAGTATTTAAAAATATTTCTGTGTAAATTTACATGTATAATTGTACATATCTAATCTATAAACTGTGCGCCGAAATTTTTTCTTTAAACAAAATCATGAACATATATCAGAGTAGTAATATAAAATATCATATATTAAAATTACGAGTAATTTAATATCGATGATATAATTTTTAATTATTTTTCCTAAAATTTAAAGTTTGAATGTGCATCAACATTATTCTTTGAATAAATAGAAAATATGCGTTTGTTTCTCGTTTATATTTTTCGTATTTTTACTATATTTCAACTATAACTCTTTAACGGAGTGATGACATGTTACTATGTGTATGTACATGAAAATAATCATAAAACATCGATTCAAATCACAAATGCTGCATATCGGCGAAATATCCTGATTTGGCTGTATGAGTCGTGTCCATTGATACGTAATTTTGTGTAGCACATAGAGTGTCCATCGCGGATATCCGGTTAAATCGACGGATACGAGCGAAAGGAGAAATTGCACAGGTTGGTTATGGAGGGGGCAGGTCGATGGAACGAGATTAAAAGAGGCGAAGCTACAAGATTAAAAGGCAAAGCGGGACCTACTCCGAATTGAACGGCGTCGGTTGGCTGCTCGCGGAGACATTTATATTCCCGGGAAATCGTTATTGACCGATCAGAGAACCCGAATGGCTTTGTCGCGCTGATTCTCCCTTTCTTTATTTCGTGCTTCCCCTTTCTCTGGGGAAGAACGAGATAGCGCGTGAACATCGACATCTGTCCTGCCAAGGGTTTCCGTCGCAATATCCTTGCGCACACTCGCTACGAATCGTAATCAAAAACCGTTATTCAATCATACATATTTCGTGGAACAAATCGATAATATTCTGTAGCTTTTCTATGTATATCTTGTAACGTGCAAGATATAGGAAAATAAAAAAAAGATTTAATTAATTATACAAATAATGAAGTATAAAAATATAAGAGCTTTTATTTATATTAACAAAATTATATAGATCCAGCCACATTTAAATGAATGCAATTTTAACTATAAATAAAAGCATGATTCAATATTTTCGAAATTAGACGAGAGATTCACATAGGAAACATTTTGGACTCTTCGTCACAATTTTCGCCAATAGCTTAGCAATAGTAATAGCTGTCTGAAGTTCTGTTAGAAATATGGGCCAAAATGCCAAAACATACCTACAGACCATGCAGACCGGAAAACGGAAATTGAAGTAGAACAGTTTTGAGACGAGTTTTGCCAGGAAGAACTAGTTATGAAACATGGTGCATTGGAGTTAGCATAGATCGAGGACTTACGTAAAACTTAATCGAGTAAAACAGATATATACATATTTAAATGTGTTTCCTGATAAAACGTTTTAGAGATTATTATATTGCAATTTCTCTATTTAAACTGTATTTTAACAGTATTTCTATATTTAATTTTTATATTTAAAATTTAAACAATATTAAAAGGTAGGAAAATTTAGTTGAAAAATTAATTTGTTAAAACATTTTTATAATTTTATTTTTTATAGTTTTGCATTTTTTAAATAATTTTATTAAAGATTTGTGCCTCATCATTAATTGCAATTGATTTAATAATATTGTTATTACAATAAAAATAATAATTTTAGAAACTGTGAATAGAATTATAATTATGATAATAATAATAATTTTGTGAAAATTAACTCATTCTTTATATTTTTCAAATGATATTTATATTTCTTTTGTTTTATTTAAAATTATTTGTAATTAATATCTGAAATAACTTACTAATTTATAAAAGCTTTCATGAATTTGATGCATATGTGTCTTTATTTGCATCAAATAATATGAAATAATATGGAATACAGTTTGATTTATTATAATTACTTACAGTCTATAATATTTGTGATACAGGAATAAGAGGATATCGATTTCTGGCAGTTACATAACATGAAAGTTAGGCGTGGATGCAATTGGACTGATGTAATAGGTTTGTCTGTTTAAATTATAGAAGATAAAGTTGCGGGCTGAGTATATCTGATACATACAGATAAATTGTATTCTTCCCATTAACTCAGTCTGCGGCACATGAAAAATAATTAAAAAGCATTCCCGGTAAAGTGTATCTCCGTTATTGTTTGCCGAATTAATTAACATCCCGATATTTCTACTTCAAAACGAAACTAGGTCGAATGTCGAAGTAAAAGCAACCATAGTTATCGTATATATGCATGCTAATTGAATGACGAACAATTTAGAATGGGACAGTGTGACAGAATGCTTCTAGTTGATTGCCATCGCAAATACTCTCTATCATTTCTTTATAAGAGAGAGTATCTTTAACATTTCTCATCATTGTCATGAACTTTTTACGAAAAAAATAATTTGGTTTCTCAAAGTGCACTTAAATGATAATGAATAATTTTATCTACCACTCAAATATCAAATTTGCTTATGAAAAAGTTTAGTTCTACAATTTTAAACACATAATTACATTAAACTAAAATAATTAAATTTATTATGTGTATCATTAAGATATATTTATATAATATTGATGTCAAGTCCGTTTAATATTGTTAAGTAAAAATATATATTTGCGCTTAAAGTTATTTTGCAAGATAATAGAGGAAGGAAGGGAAATAATTATAGAATATTACTTTGTTTAATTGAAATAATTCATTGTCAATAGATATTCATAAGATATAATTATTTTTAATACAAGTTTGCTTTATATCTCAAAAATGATTTCGATTTATGTTTATTAAAGCTTTCTTACTTAATACGATGTGTACTACATATCCATTATATAAATATTGAATATTTTTTATCACCTTGCATTTAAAAGTATATTAAAATTGATAATTGTTGGAAACATAAGTCAAACATTCAATCGTTTCTAAGATAGAAATAATTTTGTAGTTGGTTACTAAAATGTCAAAACTTCTTGCAGCGTTGCTAATCGCACATGCTCGAGCGTTCTAGAATTATTTTGATGGTCTAATATAATTATTTTCAGGTCTGTATTATCTAACTAAATTTATAAATATACAGCCATTTTTCCGTGTATTTCTTCAAAAGAAATCGATAAGTTTATGTATATGTATAAGTTTCCCGTCGAGAGACAAATAACACGCAACATCGATAATGAGAAATTTATTGAAGTGCGAAAAAGCGTGCTATCGCGCTTGTCGATACATTTTGTGTTATCGCGGTTTTATATCGTGTACGTTCTCCGACGGCACTTACAGCAATACCAGCGCACCGCCTCGCACGGGATTTCGAATTTCGATTTAGCGTGCTTCCGTGAAAGAGCGAGTAATAGGTGTGCCTACGTACCGTGGCAAACCTCGCAGATCCACGGTTGTTTGTCGACGAGCGGTGGCGTTCTCGCGAACGCTTTTCTTCAGCAATCGATTGCTCGCCGGACGAGCGCGAGAGATTTTCTCGAGTGCTTTCGCTGTCTCGTGCACGTTTGGGCTCTGGCGTCGCTTCGATCAGACACGAAAGGGGAACTAACTGCTTTTTCTCGCTCGTACGCGCGCGTCCGTACTCTGATGAAAAGCCGATTTAATCGTTCGCATCCTGCCCCGCGACTCTGCTCTCTGAAAAATTACTACTCGAATAACGGGCAAAGCTTTAAAAGGCGAATAAAATTGTTAATTCGTTAAAAGAGATTGTTAATCCTTATATTAGTAAAAGATTATTAATCTTTATATCACGCAGCAACCAATATTCTATAAACTATCTGATTTATATATTTCTAAAACTAATTTTAAAGTAAGTAAAAGTAATATTGGAAACAATTTATGATTGATTTTGTTGTTAATAAATAAAAGTTATATTTCTTGTTGATGACATATTATTTAAAAAAAATTAGATTTATTTAAATAAAATAATACATTATTATTTTCTATTACATCCCTTTGCCGCTTAATATTCGTAGTATGTATGATTCACGAAGACAACGCTGCTAAGTGCTCAAAAAACTGTCAGATGATCTGTCACGCGCCCCATTTCGCATATTTAATACTGTAAGTTGAAGTAAGGTAAAACGTATCATATACAAACATAACTATCCATCATAGGCTGTCGTGGCTATCATTTGATAGATCGTTTACTGAACATCTTTCAATGATAATATTTCTTAAATGCAAAGAAGGATTGACTCAGTTCCAATAAATTCATCCGTAGATGTATGCAACTGTTATTGCCATGCATAGTACCTGGTAATAAAATCCAATAAGATATTTCGTTTAATTATCTAATTCTACAGAACGTTATTGGAAACAGAAGGTTGAGGGTGCTAGAAATGCGTGATAGAATTAATTAGAGTCTAAAATTTATAGGATTAAAAATTATCACCCCTACAATTTTACACACAAATGTAATGCAAAACTGGAAATAATTTATTCTTTACAGTTTTTAAAATACTTATTAGGCATTACTATTATTACATTGTCAATTTAATTTGTGATATTATGTGCTTCAGCTTCAGTTTTAGATTGTTTCAAGACTGATAAATAATCAGCGCGCAGTAGTCTTATAATTTTTTATTAAAATTAAAAATTATGAAACTTAGTTAATAGTAAAATTATTAAGCATTAAAACCTTATTTGATTAAGTTTGACATTTTTAAATTTATTTATGTTGATTATTTCTCGATTTATAAATTTTTCACGTGTTATTGAAAATAATTTATATTTTGTAAATAAAAACACGAATTTCTTTTTTTAAAAAATAATATATAACATTTTCCAAAGATATTTGTATTATTCGTTATATTTCGTACCGATATTTTTTTCTCGATCTGATAGAGAGAAAATTTCGTGGGACGTCGGAAAAATGTTTTCCGTTACATTACGAACGTGACGAGCCCTTTTTTTCTGCCTGACGCATGTCAAAATTTCCCTTATGACCGCGGAAAGATATTTTCCCGGAGATGTTAAGCCAGTAATGTGCCGGACGGTGCATAAAGCACATCGTTTTATGCCACGGTGGCGGCACGCTGAAAGTGCCTGCGCAACGGGGTTGATACGGTAACGAAGGTGGAAAGATCGAAAGAACTTTGCGATAGGAAATTGTGCTTGTGTAGAAAAGTTTGCACGCTGCCACGCTGACGTCACGCGTAAATTCGCCATTATTGAATTCGATGGTGAAAATTTCGTCAGAGCTCGCTCTTTAAAAGATCGTGGATTATCCTTCCGAAGGTTGCAGAAAAGTTTAAATAGGTATGTCGTGTCGTGGTTTAAAAATAAATAACTTTTGGAAACTGATCAAGTGACCGATTTCCTTGACGTGATATTTACCGTTGATGTTAAGCAAATAAAAATCAAAAGTGCAATTCTGTTATTTAGTCGAGTTAAATTTTGTGAGAAAAGAATACAAATACGTATCTATCTAGAGCACATAAAATGTATCTATCTAGAGCAAAGATTCCCAAAATGAATCGCCATCCACTAGTATGTCGCAAGTTGATTTTTCGTGGATCGCAAAAAATTTTTAAATGTTAAATTATAATTTCATTGTATTAAATACATGTGTTAAATTGGCTATTCAGCGATGATAGAAATTCAAACTAAATTGCGAAATAGGTTGTAGTTATCAATTATGCTTGAAAATTATTCGTATCATTTTTTACATACATCTCATATATCTGAAAAATATTGATGAAAGTGTATTTAATAAAAAAGTAATGTAAAAAGGGAAATAAAATTAAATATAAATAAGTAATCAATTGCTACCCCTTCCCCCACTTTTCTGTATTCAATAAAGCTAGGTAGATCGCCGAGTTTGATATTCTGAAAAATGAATTACAATTTACAAAAGTTTGGAAAATCCTGATCTGAGAGAAGGACATTACATATTATGTTTAATTATGATTAATTCTAGAGTTCTATCATACGTTACATGCAAGCATTATTAAGCTCTAAGCTATACTTTAATGATCATCAGAAAGTCCAATCTGCTATGTTAGAAATTACTAGGACAAGCTTTTAAAAATTTAGTTATTTATCAGTTTAAACCTTCAGGTGATCAGTATTATAACAGAGAGCATGATAAGTGACATCAATTTTTAAGCAGTTCTGTATTATTATACAGGATGTCTGGTAAAAACTAACAACATTTAAAGATAGATTTCTGAGATCATTTTGAGACAAAAATCCTAATACTAAAATATCGAAGTTATAATAATTTTTGAATTATTTTTGAATTATAAACATTTAAAGCGAATCATATTAAAGTTTGCACGTTCAGGTGTGGCATTTTGCGTTACGACACTTGAATACGCGAACTTTAGGTCATATGATTTGCTAACTTTAAATGTTTAGAATTCAGAAACTTATAAATTATAGCCTCGACATTTGGGTATTAGGATTTTCATCTCAAAATAATTTCAGTTATTATGGTTTTTATCGGATGCTCTGTATGTATATTTTATTTTATGCGGAAGAAATTTTATGCGGTTTTGTTAAAAATCTAAAAATTTAGCTGCAAATCTGAAAATAATTTTATTGAACTAATAAAATAATTATGTAGGATGTATTTAAACTGATTATTACAGTATCAAAACTTTTTGTAATATTACTTATCATGTTTGAGTTTCCTACATAATTATTTAACAAGATATTTTAATAAAATTATTTTCATTTTCAGATCTTTACTTAAATTTTTAAATACTTCAGCAAAATCTTCTTTTTATGTTATGAGAAGGCATTAGGTTATATATTTTATGTAGATGAAATTTGAGTGCGTTTATTTTTTCTTTTTTTTTTCTTTTAAGATTATTATTAAGTCATTCGTATTTATAAAAGTCTAAATTATAAATATTTATAAAAAAATTTAAATTAGAAATATATATTGAAAGTGTGAAATGTATGAAAATCTTATTTACATTAATTACATTAGAGAAAAAGTTGATCTTGTTGCATTAAATAGAATTTAGGTAAATTCAATCAGCAAGATATAAATCAAACACTTATAGTTAAATCTATATACCAAACATTCTAGTCAAGATAAAGAAATTTAATTACGGTAACCAGAATTCTAATTTGTAATAAAAATTCGATTTGTACTTGTACAATCAAACTTTTTCTCAGTGTAAGAGTGACCTATTTTTTATTAAAATTTATGTATCAACAGCAATATTCTGTGTCATTCAATATCGGCATTCTACAGTAAAGCAATTCTACAATTGCGTAAGGATAGTTATAAACGTTGTAATTGTAAAAACTCAACAATCTGAATACGAGAAAAATATTTGATTGTGATTGATCAATTCTTACAACTACAACCACTTAGGTCGGAATCAAACTACGCGCATTGAAGATTGAAATTGAAGATTGAAAGCTTGAAATTTGACCAATCCAAACAATAGAGTTAAAATTCCTTTGTCCTTATTGGTCGAATTTCAATCGTTAATCTTCAATGCGTAGTCTGATTCCGGCCTTACAACTACGCTTACACAATTGTAGAATAGGCTTTAAATGTTACTTTGATAATTATCCTTTTTTATAAAGAATATGTCATTTTGGGTTCTCTTAAGCTGCCGATTTCCGTTGCAAACTATTTTCTATGGATTATTCATAGACGTCGATGTATTTATGAGCAGGTCATTTGTTACGGATTCACAGAGAAACTCTCCATAACGTCACAGCGTGCGAGGGAAAGGTGCAAAGAGATAAAAGGGATGAAAATGTCAAAAGGAACGAGGGGTTGAAATCTTGTCACTTTTAGCGATGGCGGGCGGACGCGAAGCGCAGGATGCAACGAAATAAATCCTCCCGGGATCTGCGTGATATCTCTCTCCGTTGCGGTGCGTTTCTTGCTGGCGTATGTGACAGTTTAAATTGAGTCCATGTTATACTTTTTTCATCCTGCGCGGTTTTCTAACATAGTCTCGCTTGCGGTACCGCAGAATCAAACAGAAGGAGCTGCCATGAATACCATTCAATTGTTCACGGTGAGATTACTGTAAAGGTAGTATTATTTCATTAAATGCTGATCTGATGGAATTATTTAGATTCGCCACTCAGAGAAACATGTGTTTCTCATCGGGATACAATGTCTCCGATAAGCTTGCATAAGAATTGCAGCAACGAGACGATTCTCCTTTCCTCGGAATTACGTGCTATCGTGTAGCCATTCGACGCAGTTGGACGGAACACGGAATATATATTAGATATCCGGATATTCCCGTCTTGTGCTATCAAATATCAGCAATCCGAATCGATATTCGTTTATATTGTACAATTGCAGTCTCTGTATATCGACCTTAGAAACATACGCTGCTTATATTAACCTTTTTAAAAAAATACAAACGCCAGAGATATACGAATAGGTTCATATCTTATTTTTATCGATATAAATTGTGAACATTTACAGTTTATGTTTCTACATATATTATATAGAATTTCAGAAATAAATCAATATTCATGCATTTATCGATAAAACTGAAATATATAGATTATATTATATAAACCAGAATATAAATATTTTTTGCAATAAATTCTTTATAGTGTTTTAAAAATATTCATTAATCATCAATAATATTAAGTTACTTGTCAATTGATATTACGTATTCCAGTCTATAGCTGTGTTTCCAAATACAAATAATTAATGAGCAGTTTGCTTGAACTGGAAATTGTAAGATTAAGATACAGAAAAAAATATTATTAGACACCAAGACATTCTTTGACTAAATAGGTGTTTTATTTGTGTTAAATATTTTCAGTCAATTTTCGTCTAATATTGTTCAAAATATAAATATCTCATATTTAAAAATTGAGTTAAATATGTCTGAAAATAATTTTCATCAAAATATTAAAAAACTATCAAGCTTAGGTAAAAAGTTCTATAGCAACTAATTTAAACATCCTACATAATTATTTTAATGGCATGACAAAATTATTTCAGATAGATCCAGCTAAATTTTTAGAACTTCATTAAAACTATTTGTTTCATATAAAATTCCGCTTATGCTCTGAGTTATAATCCTTCTTGCAATTCAATTCATTATTTGGAAAAACATTTGATATACAACCGCAATTTTCTATTTGCTTGTACGTCCCGCAAGAGATGCAATAGCCTTCTGCTATTATATCATTGCGTTTTGCGCGATTTAGGTATATTTTGCGTATCGTCCATGTTGACAGAATCGCATTGAGCCTTCGACGATATGCTCTTTTATCACGATGCATCTTCCGATCTTTCACAGCGATGGCTGTTTGCAAAATTCATACGCGAGCTCTCGCACTACACCGTATACGTCCCCAGCCTCTCCGCCTTATTCCTCTGGAAATCGATGACGCGAGTTTGAATCGCAGTTGTTAGCATACACCGCCTCGCCGTTCTCTCGAATCGGCGCATCGTTCAATTCCTACAAAGTCTCATCTATTTCCGAATACGTCAATCGCCATCCTGCCCGCAAGGATGGAGAATTCCGGATGGAACGAGTGGCAGCGCTTCGTGATCCTGAAATAAATCTGGTCGAGGGCCGTTAAATATAGAGAGCGATCGACGACGTTCCGACAATCGTGCATCGACACGACGACGTCGCGCTTTAACGAAAAGTGTTGATTGCCGTGCGATTAAACGTCTCATCTTCGACGTAATTTTTATCGTCATTGGAAATGAAATGAGATCTCCGTCCCAAAAGACTTTCCCCGCACGGATACGCCGAAGGAGAACGAAGCGATTTATGGCCGCCACACGATTCTGTATTCAGTCATCATACTCAGAACTCTATCTTACGGATCGCATCGATTGGTAACGGTTTCTTCACAAAAGGAGTTCGACGGTATTTTGTCGGTGGCGTGTTATCGACGTTTGTGTATCTCCGACCCCTTATTTATCACCCACAACTATTCTCGGGAGTAGAATTCCTTGTTAAGCGTATCTAACTCAGTGATCGATTATCCGAAGCGTCATCAAGAGATTTCACGCCGAATTGTAACAATCGGAATTGTGTTCATTAAATCTCGATGTTTTTCTTAAGGGATTAAACTTTTTTATTGAATATCTACCAGTGATTACTAGTATTTGTTTATTGTAGATATTTGTTTTAAATTTGTACGAGAATTATAGTGCATGAATATTCGCATGGATTACATTAATGTAATAGCATAAAATTAAAATTGATCTTGCATCATTATTACATGTCAATGTCAAATCATATTTAGAGCTATGCCAATCGATGATTCCTTGTCTGCTATACATATACCGAAACAGAATGTATAAAAATATATTTTATTAACTCGGAAATAGTCACCTAAAATTTTGTTTTTAAATAATTTAAATGATCACATAAGGTGTTTTTACATTCCAATTAAAATTACTTTTGAATAACATATTGTATATATTATTAATTGTTTTCCAATTTTTTAATATTTGAAAATATTAAAATATACAATCAATCACAATTTTTTGAAAAAAATAATAAAAAAAATCAAATAAATACACAAATAAATACACATTAAACGAAATAAAAACGTTAATTGACAATATCTTTGAAAAATAAAGTTTTTTAATTAAATAAAATAATGCTTTTTATTGCGAGTTTTTAATAGAACTACATATTTAAAGATTTATAAGAATAATTATTAAAAAAGAAAGAAAATATGTTAATTAACATTCATACAAAAAATATTTTACAACAGTTCACATACATTTTCAACGCTAAGACATAAAAATATCCCAAATGACTATTCTCAAGTTATATTTATATGTATCCAAGGATTAAAAGTTTTTTCACACAAAAATGAATTTGCACGAAACAGACGAAATGAATAGATGAAGCATTGAACAAAAGTGTGAAAACATTTTGGAAAAAGGAGATTGCGCAGCGATTAAAATTAATCGAAGGAGAAATGACATTTGTACCATTCGATTAAAAAGGATGGATTAACGCGCAATCGGTTATTCAAATCTATTTTCTGAATCACGAAGCTCGATGGTACAGCTGGCTCGACGCACTCTCTCGAAACGAGTGTAAGCAGCGAGATTGAGTTTTGCGGAATCGCTCCTCGTTTACCGCGCAAAATCTCCATCAAATTCCATCAAGTTCGGCGATCGAGCGCAACGACTCGATGGCTACGTTATATCGCCGAAGACGAGGGGTTCGCTCGCTCGTTCGCTCATTCAGTCTATTTGTCACCGATTGATTTGATTCGCGGACGGTCGCGCACTACCAGCCCCGCTCGATCTGCCAGAGATTAGGTCCGGTGGCATTCCCAAAATCCAGACGGCCGTAGAGTTATCCGGGCAATGCGACCTATCGAATCCGATCGAACGCCTGCATTTCTCATGACAGTAAAATCGAGTGTCAATAGTACGGCCATGCCAATCTGAGTACGCGAGCAAATGTTTTATGCGTATAACTGTATGCACGTACGTGACCACCGGTGGTGACAAAAGTACAGAACAATATATACTGCAAAATCCTTTATCAAGGATTTTGTTTTTTCTATCTTTTTCTATTTATCTCTCTTGTTGGCTGCTATTTATTATTTTTTCTTCAAATTCTCGTTATTTTTTTTCTCGATACGTTTTATTATTTTACATATTCATCCATCATCATATATAACATATATATCCGTTATTTACAATATTCGAGATTATCGCTGTATTTATTTCTCCGCGTGATAAAAATAATCGTATATTTTTAACCGCGATCTGTAATTCGAAGATTTAGAAATATTTATATTTCATCTCTGATTGGAGGAGAGAGAATGAGTGAGTGAGAGAGAGAGAGAGAGAGAGAGAGAGAGAGAGATGTACGCTCATCATCAAGATGTGATGCAATATCCTTTGTTTTACAATCTGTCCCATTCAGTTTCTCTTTTCACCCTTTAACTTCCAGACTCACTTCCTTGTTCTGTTGTACTCTTTTGTCATTCTTTTCTTTAATATACCTCCATCGCTTTGTCTTCTCTGTTTTTGTCTCTTTCCTCGCACCAGCATTGTATATTGTCTCTCTTAAAGTCTCACAACCTCCGGCAATGTAGTTTCTCTCATAAAAACATAGGAATGTTACGATACGCCGATCTATCAAGTCTCTTCTTCATTTGTCGGAAACATTTTATTACATTTTGCTTCTAAGTCACGCCATAAAGGAAATGACAGTTTTCTCTCTGTATTTAGATATTATTTCACGATTGTTTCGAATAGAAGTAATATATAAGTGTGGGAAAAGCAAAAGAGAGTGTGATTCGAGAAAGAAGTTGATAAAATTATCTTTCTTTTTACAGATGGCTGAATTAACGGCTACATGTAGCGTGCGTTAAATTAATCGTATCAGGTTAATGTAATCAAGATCGCGTTCGGGAACCTTACCCAAAGGATACCGAAAACGGAATTAAATTTGAACTGGATGAAACGAGCCGCGAAGGACGTGAACTGAAAATGTCGCTGCACGCTGTTTTTTGTGAATTGCGAAATGGCGAACACTCGCAAGTTAGATTAATCAGGAGCGTTGCGTAAAAATGTAAATATAACGAGTACACAAAGGATGAACATGCCACTCGTAATAATATTTTAAATTTCTCTTGCATTATCTACTAAAACTTGGATATTTGGATTAGTCGTAAACTTCTATATATTACACTAGTACGCTAACATCTAGTGAATTCACGGTAAAATGTGATGCTGGTAGCTATATTTACTGCAGTGGGATAAAATACCACATACTGGGTGTTTAAAATCATTGAAAGATGATATGTAATATGCAGTAAAAATATATTCAGTTTAATCTAAACAAATGAAAGATAATATTGTTGATTTTAAACAAAAATATTGTCTACAACGTGTTGCATACTTGGTAATACTTGTTGCATACATTAACATTTTACATCTTGTGTATGATTTTTATACTAAATATATAATTTCATACTAAATATGGCGCGCGACATGACTTTATTATAAAGACAATATATATACATATTATGTAATGTATAATAAAAAATTTGTGAGATTAATACCTAATCTATACAGAAAGAATGATTTTGCTGAAATATTTAAGAATTTAACTAAATATAGATCTGAACTAATTCTGTCTTAGATTAAAATAATCAAATTATGTACAATAGAAAAAACTATTATAATGAGCAATGTTGCAAAAAATTGTAATATTTTGACAATCAGTTTGCGCGGTCTAAATAATTATTTTGATAGTTCAACAAAATTACTTTTATAGATTTGTATCTAGATAAATTTTAGATATTTCAATAAAACTGTTTTTTCCATATAATAATTACATAATTTATAGTATCGATGATTTAGTGTCTTATTAAACAATTGTTCTCAAAAAACATCTATACACAATTGTAAATTTATTTAAGACATTAAATTTTACTAGTCACGTTATGAAACTTCAGGTATTAGCGTTTATGTATACAGATAATTACTTCGCTTAAGATTTAAGATCTTCGATAAAGAGAAGAGACCATTAAGTAGTGGTAGAGAATTAACTAAACACGCGGTGTTGGTATTACACGGATGCTCGTATTCAACTGTCCGCGTGTTTATTACGTCGAATATTGGGTACGTATCTGCAAGACGAAGAGAAGGGCGATTAGCGCAATCGAGGAATAGAGTGTCCCATTTACAATGGCTTTCATGGCTACGAGACAGCCTCGAGTGTCGAGGCTCTCGTAGATAGGATCATCCTCAGGATTTGGCAGCTGAAGGGGATCATGATAGTAAGGCCCCTTTATGTCGATTCGACAACAGCTCTAGGGTACCACTGGCGTCACATGATCGTCCTGCATGGCATACCTGCATCAAATTCCGTGTAAGATGCGCTCGCATACCGACAGTGCGATGCGACGTGCCGTAATATGAATGCCGCGGTACTTTGACCATGAATTATGATTTTTCCACTATGCATGAATGTACGTCCTTTTCATCCTTTATACCGATAAAGTATTTTACAATGTGTAAGATAATTTAATGTCAAGCAAAGCGATATTTTGTGTCAAACAATATGACTTTTTCAGGACCAACATTTTGGAAATATATTACATTATTTTGAAGTTTCTGTTCTTTAAACGAGCATTTTCAACAATAAAATTGAATTATTTTTTAATCATAGGCGTAGCCGGGGAGAGGAGGGAGTTGGAGATTTAAATCTTTTCAAAATTTTTAATTTCATTTTTGATTATAACAGCTTTATAATTCTTTGTAAATTTTATATTGATTGATTTTTGCTTTACTCATATCTTAATTTGTTAAATACTTTTTTGAATATTATATTTTTAATAATATGTATATAGTAATTTTTTTTATATAAATAGCTTTTTACATTAAAAAAATCTTTTTTTAGATTTTTTTTCCTAGAAAAATAATTATAAATATTTTGCACGAATTAATAATAACAATAGCAATATTAAGGAACTACACATTTCGTTTTTTAATTGTAATTATACCTTTTTAGAAAAAAATATTTACAAAATAATAACATTTTTGACAATTTAGAACAAAAAGGATACATTCCAAATTCTAACAAACAATTCATTAACAAAAAAACTGCTGTTTATGTGATAGTAGAATTGATTATGATAATAGAATTGATTATGATAATAGAATTGATAACATCTTGCTCCGTGAAAGAATTCTGGATATTGCTATACTTTCAACTACAAAAATCCTTCTCAAAAATCCTTTTAATCAAGTTGATAAGATTCAATTTTCAAATCACAATTTGAAAAATAAAATTATAATCCATTTTTCATTAAGGAAGATTCAAAGCTTGGAAATGAAGTTTTCTTTTCTTGGGAGGGAGAGCATGTTCTTTCAGCGTGATCGGTACGAATTCCACGAACGTGAATATCTCTTCTTCTCTCGAGAAGCATGCAGTGGAGCGAACGACCACCAATCGGCATTCCGCAAGTTAGCGGCACTTGCTAATTCGAACTTGTCCACGGACACATCGGCGAAGTGCGGAATGAGCTGGCAGTCATGTCGTATGTCCGTGTCCCGTGTTCTCCATCCTGACGCTTCCTCGGTGAAAGTTCTGAGAAACTTTCTCGTCCGAAAACACTTCGTCACACCGTCATACAAGGGCAGCCACATTCGTGCATGACATATGTAACGGTAAGCAAGAGTTCTCCACTCATCTGCGGTCCGTCGCGTTTATTGACCATACCGCCTAATGCCCAGTTAAATGCTCTTGAAACTTGCAGATATTTCATGGTATCGATTTAACTACAGTCCCGTGTATGTGTTCTCAAGCTTTGGTTTGAACAACTTGTTTAGATCAGTTGATATCCGTGCGATTCCGCAAAGGATTTTTATATATATTATGCAAATTATAATATGTATACAAAATTATCTTTTTATCTGGAAAATTTAAAAATCAATCACTCATAAATTGTATGCAGATAAATTATTCTCATTATGAAAAATATTTGTGCATTTTAAAAATAATTTTAATATCCGCTAACTCTGATATTATTGCAAAAAGAATTCTTTGATGTATACATTTAAATATCACACCAAGAGAAAAATAATTTTTGAGATACAATTGATTACATTATAGTAAATATTATTATCATTATCATCATTAATATCAAATATTATTATTATGTATTTATATGTTATTGTTATAACATTATTACAATATATGTATATTATATAATACACATCGTGTCTTCTTTTTTTCTTTAAAAAGACAGATATAATATAATTTGTTTTTAAAAGAAGCGACATTGCTGAAAAAAAAATCGATAAAATAGATGTCAATGCCATGCATTGGATTTAAAAAATCGATTTGGTTTGTAAACTCTAAATTATTCATTCATGAAAGAACAATATTTTATCGTAGACATTTCAATAGTCAGGTAGCGGTTTAATCCACAGGTCCGGTAGTCCAGTGTATCAGGAAATTCATGCGCCATCGACGCGTTATTGGCGCTATGCACGAATTTTCAGGTCTCCTGATGCCCAGATATTGGAACACTGAAACGAGTTAATCCTTAAGCTGATAGAGTACGCGAATCACGTCGCAATCCCGTATAGGAAGGCTCGTTATGTATGTCGCGCCGGTGAAACCTGGTATTAGTTTTATTAATAACGCGCATTATAGCTATTTCCATTACCGATTACACGCGCTTTAACTTTAAGCCTGTCGCCCAAGCCGCTTTACATACGCTCCCTCACATTAGCCAATTTAATTGACAGAAAGCTTATTAGATCTTTGCGTTTAGAAATTTGATGCGAAATGTAAATATTAAAATGAGAGAAATCCATTCTTCCCTTCCTATATAAGTATACGTTTTCTTATTAGTGATAAGTGTTGTGTGTTCCATTTAGAGTTGACAATTTTAGAAAGGAATTATATTTATTAAACAATAGATAAAATATTGAAATTAAAACAATAAAAGCAAAGTTTGCAAAGTAAGTAAGGCTAAAAGAAATACGGCACTGCATAATAATTCATAATGACAAATATATCCACTTCTTCATTATATACGAAAACACACATCATGTAAGAATCCATCGAATGTTTTGGTTTGAAGGTATCCTCAGCAATATTACAGTAATTATTCTGCAATTAATGCGTGCTCTCGATATATGTAGTGAGTAAGCATATTCCAATTTTCATGATTGAGAAATGCATTTCTCTAGTCGTCAAGCTGAAAACTAAAAAATGTAAAAGTTAATTTAACAACTTCTTATAGATATAAATTTGTTTAAATGTTCTATTTATTATCATTATATAACTTCAGCAATACTAAAAACTTGCATTAAAGAAATGAGCCATCTTTTTAATGACTACGCTTTTCCTAAATTTCTCCAATTATACATTGTTATGTATATTTCAATATTAATAAATTACAAAAAATTACAAAAAAAAGCTCATCACGCTGAGAATTTAATTTTTATATTTTCGATGTAGAACTAATAAGACGCCCGTATGGAATTCGAGAGATTCAGATTCGAATCCCGGCTGAGGAGATATTTTTTGCAATAAATTATTTACAGTGCTTTAGAGATGCTTATTAGCATTAATATTAAATTGTTCGGCTTGTCAATTTAGTTTGTAATATTACGTATTCCACCTTCAGTCCAATTGTAAACTATATGTTAAGATCGATAAATAATAATAGTCAGCGCGCAGTTTGCTTCAACTGGAAATATTTCTGGATAAATTGTGAAAAAGTTCACACAATATATTATATATTATTAGGCACTAAGATCTGCCTTGACTGAATATAATTTTTTCACTCACTCAAGTGTTTTTTTTATCCAGGAAGCAATGTAAATGACTTTGCCTAAAAAATTTCAATTAACTGATAACATTGGAATGATCTACAAGTGATCGCACACTTTAATGTCCATACTCACTCTTGTAAAACCGGCGAAATAGAAAACATTTTGCAGTGGGCGTTTACAAGCCTTCACACCATACAGAATGTAAGAGCGCGAGTCCGTGAACACATAACTTACAGAAGAAGGCGGCTCGCGCGTCCTAGAAATTAGGGAGCAGCGTAGCAGCGTAGGATCGGTGAGATTGAAGAGTTCTATACCTACGTTTTTCAAACATTTTCAGTGGTTGATATTCCGCAAACTATTCACTACAACGCGGAATAGTAGCGCGACTATAAACCGACCTTGCGATGATGCGTTTCAACGTGCAGGTAACGCGCAACATCAGAAACAGCTTCTCGTCAGAACAAACTTCCTTGGGATGGTCGCAGGAACGTTTCGCTACGCCATTGGAGCACTTTGCTCTCGAAAATGTCCGACGTTTTAAACGCCGCGTCTTTTTCAAGTACACCGGTATTCGGAAAGAAATGCGATGCAGAACCCAGGAACGTCCCCCATCTCATTCACCGAACTGCGATGCTTCACCATGAAGCTGGAGCATGCCACGGGATTTTAGGAGAGTTTCCTGCTCGATTACACATTCATCGTAAAGATCTTTCAAGAAATACAAATACTTTATCTCGATATTTCTTAAAAATGGAAAATATAGAAAAGACAAAATTGAATTCAATAGAATGATCAGATTTCATATTAAATCTTTACGTCTTAAATTAAATTTTGAATTGCCCTATTTTAAAATTAAAGAAACGTTAAAATAATTATGACATTTTAAAGCATAAATAAAAAATGAATTCAATATAAAAGAATTTGAAATAAAATAATACGTATAATAATTGATTAAGTTCTGGTTTATTATTGGAAAAATTAACATTTATCTTCTACTGAAAATTAGCAACATTTCTGCTGACATGAATTATATAAATGTGTTCTTCATTTTTCAAATTTAGGGGAGCTCTTTTTCGCAACTGAGCTCCTTAATATAATTATCATATATTTATACTTTTGTCATCAAGACATTTTTATAATATTCATTGTTTTTATATTAGATGTTTTTTTGTCAATACATGAATAAAAATTGAATTAATAGCATTGAATTAATTGACTACCGTATTACGATTTCACGATGAAGCGCGCAGCAATTTAGACGACAAACGGTGCCAGATTATTAAGCGCCAATTATTTGAGGATAATTACTTGACAATTACTCGAGAGTCTAGAACTCGGGAAATCTAGAAGCCGGAGGTCGCGCTGTAACGTATAGATCATGTCGTCGCACAAATCGATTCCGCGGCAGTGCTCCACGTGCAATTGGTCTATCGCTTTCAGATTCCGTATTTCTTCGTGCCTAAAGATCATGCTTCGTTTTATGATTCAGATCTTACGGAAGTCTGATTGAAATATCTTGTGTAAATACGTGACTATTATGCGTCTCGCGACATCGTCTCGCAAAGCCAAATTCGATGATTCTGTTAATATTAAAAAAATAATGCTTGCTGCTACTAATAATAAAGTAGAAATAAAAAACTACTCTATAGACTAGAAGTAAAAGTATGCAATTTAAGTTGTCAAGATACAAACTACGCGGTGGCTAATAGTTTCTGTGATTTCGCGATATTCCAATCATGTTGTAACTATTAATTAGGTAGGGTTCAAGCAAGATTTTCATCAGTAATTTCCGCAGTGCTCTGGCCTATTGCGAGCGTCAGCCTGCTAGTTGATTTGCATATTATTTCGCAGGAGCGTATTGTTATGCACCGTTTTCACCATCTCGCTGCAATATGATTATCTGTCAAATTAAAAATATTCGATAAAACAATTCTTCAAAATTTCTATATTCTTAATATACATTAATTATTAATTACTAATTAATATATACATTAATTATGCGCTTAATTTTAACATTACTACTTATTATAAAATATTTAATATGCTAGTTCTTGCTTTCATTACAAAAACAAATAAAATATTAGGAAATGTTTTAATTTTTTCGTATAAAATGTATTTCAAATTTTATTGTTCTTATGCAAAGATCAATATTATACATTTTTTTTCTATTACTATGACACACAAAACGTATAGGTATAGCAATATCATAGCCTAAGACTAATAATCAGTCAGCATAAAGTTGATATATTGATTTTCATGCTTATTAATCTATATGATCTTTTAAGTTATCTTATCTTTTATGTTATGCTTATATATTTTGTGTACTATAATAGCCCCTAACATTGCAAATTTTTCCATCCAGAACGTAATTAATGTAAATGATAACAGTTATAAGAAACAGTCTTTAAAATATATATATATATATATATATATATGTTTAAAAAAATATATATATATATTTTAAATATATATATATATAGGATGCGTCACCAAAATTCGGAACAAATTGAACAATTTCTTTAAACAAAATGTTTTAAATGAAAAATTAAATATTACAAAAAATCCTTTTACATGACACTTGAAGGATCCTTGTAGAGCACAATTATTCGATATATCCCCCATTAGCTTGAATAACGGTCTCTTTTTTCAATCTGAAGTGTTCGCTGTAATGTAGCGCTATCCATATCCGACGAATGCTGCCTCAATAGCGGTCCTTAATGACGTCACATTGGGATGCCGAGATTTGTTTGTAATGCTTTCAACTGCGCTCCATACGTAGTAGTCCAAGGGATTTAAATCTG
>Ga0157364_1000144_pt1 | contig 34640 bp, 34 predicted proteins | sample AttsexASBM2_FD_111476 | JGI IMG/M metagenome (GOLD analysis project Ga0157364, IMG submission 111476) | Fungus gardens microbial communities from leaf cutter ant in Ribeirão Preto, State of São Paulo, Brazil - Atta sexdens ASBM2 | ecosystem: Host-associated > Fungi > Mycelium > Unclassified ...
AGACACATTTAGTGATCAAGAAAAAAATGATACACGCACGTATATAGTTTTCGAAATGAAAAAAGAGATAGATAGATATAAAAGAGAATATATATATATATATTATATATATATATATATATATATATATACAGAGAGAGAAAGAGAGAGAGAGAGAGAGATTTAATGCGATGGAAATGGCATCGACGATCGATGATGGAGCCCGAGGTCTCGGGCTCGCTTCGCGCGTCTTCGATCGACAGGTAGACAGAAACAAACACACAGAAAGAGAGAGGAGAGAGCGAAGTCGCAATGACAGCTGATCATACATTATCGGAACTATCTGTCAAAGTAGCTCACGCGTAGCGTAGCCGACAAAATAAGGATGCTGCGCCGTCACCGAGAGACGTCTCTCTCGGAGAAGGTTGCTGCGCGATGCACGTCTGACGACGCGAGGCCAGTTCACGCAGAAAATCAATTCGCGTCTAGTGACATGCGGCGTGCATATACACCGTCCACAGACGACAAGGTCCGGACGCTCTTCGTTCTCTTTTTTTTTCTCCCTCACGCGCGCGCGACAGTCGCGCTCCGAGAAGAATCCCCCGATGACGGCGACGGTGGCCGATGACAACGATATTCGAAGCGTCGCGGAGACGAGAACGCTGACGTCGACGTCGGACAAGCGCGCGCGCGCGCACGCCCGTCCAAGCAATTATCAACGCGATTCTCGTGCCCGACGATTCGAATGAATGTATCGAACACCTTCGCGACATGCGGGATGACCGTTTGTTGTATATCGCGCACGGCCATTTTGCCAGAACCCGTCACTCGTCTGTGACCGCCGCCACCACCGCCGCCGCCGCCGCCACCGCTTCTCTCTCGCCACCGGCCCTTGCTTTCGACGCCCCCCCTGGAGATTCCGCGCCCCCGAGGTTACCATCGTGTGTTTTGCAATCCGTAATCGAGCCCTTTTAGCGGATACTCACGTCTGTTTCACGGAGCAGCGATAACCGTGGGAGACAGCTTGAGTCGGGAGCGACGAAGAAGATTTATCGCGTGAAAACCGGGACGATCGCCAACTATCGGTGAACACCTCGGGATCACTTCTGCGATCGGACTGGCCCCCGCAAGGTGGCGTCTCGCGGCTGCGCATTTCCGACGCATGCGCAGCCACCGCCGTCGTCCGAGTTTCCATTGAATTTCGAACCATTTGAGCGATATTGGCGCCGTTGACGATATTTCGTGGAACCACAGTTTAATCATGCGTTGGTAATCGCAACTCGGATAACATTAAAATCACAGTTTTAAAAATCATGTATTATTGAATTTTAAATGTATAAACATGTCTATGAAATTAATAAATAATTAAATACTGTGCTGTCAGTTTCTTACTTTTAAATTTTAATAAGAAAGGACATAAACTGTCCCGTAAAATATTCAGTTTTTAATCTGACCGGAGATCAATTGCAATGTAATCCAATGGGACGCTTACCGAAAAATCTGTTTCTCAGATCATCTGTAAAGGTTAAGTTTAATAAAAATATAACCTATACGCATCGCGTCATTGTTTTAAATATTGAATTATTCATATAAATTTGATGGCTTTTTCACAACCGAATGCAAGAGGTAATTCTAATGAGAACTCAATATTCTTCTTATTTTATATTTTACACATTTTTAATATTTTTCTCACTTTGCTCTTATTTGTAGAATTGCAAAATAGAAAGATCTTAGAGGAGCTGCAGTTGAAGAAGCAGATGCTTCTGAAACAAGGAGTCGCACCAACTTTAAATACATTGGGAGTTTCATCAACTGGCTCTGTATCAAATATAGTAAATATTCTTTATCAATGATAATTAAAAGGATATTCCTGTTTCTTTTTTTTTTTTAGCTAAATTTCTTGTACCATTTATCTTTCTTTTTTGTTTTTAATGTGGAGATGAAAAAAGAAAAAAAAATCTTTGTAAATTTAATTTGTAAAAAAAAACAGATCTTTAGATGCATATAATTTTTTTATAGGCTGCAACACAATCCAATGATGGAGTAGCAATGAGTGCGTCAGCAAGAGCAGCATTGCATAATGCACATGCAGCTTCATTTGGTTATTTCGTTACGCAGGACTCTTCCTTTGGGAATCTGATATTACCAGTTCTCCCTAGATTTGATAATAAATGAGTCATCTATGTATAAACGCGTAGACAAAAATTATTAAAGACTATATGCCCACAATGTTAACGAGAATCTTTTATGTCAAGGAATTAGATTGTCTTTTTATAGAAATATTTGTTATAACAAGAATCTGTTGAGAAATCACAATCTTCAAATAGATAATGACTGGACTTCGACTTCGTCAATTAGAGGAATATCTACAACAACTGGATGTGTTTGAAAACCCAAAAGTCACACTCGAGCAGTATGCCACCAGTGCACATATTGCTGCACATTTGTTATACACTGCACAGTCGCAGTTTGATGATATAAAAGGTAAAAGCGTGGCTGATCTGGGTTCTGGATGTGGTACATTGTCATTAGGTGCCAAGATGCTTGATGCTGAATATGTAGTTGGATTCGAGATAGATTCTGAGGCAGTTGACATACAATATAGAAATTGCAGTGACATAGAACTTTTTGTTGAAGTCGTACAATGTGATGTGCTGCAATATTTACCAGGTATCTATATATCTATATATATGTATGTTACAGTCAAAATTAACTTTAATAAATGTATACTTAGATTGAGGCGTCAAGTGCCGATCAGTGCGATTAACTTACAATTTGTAGATCTGGATTCAATCTCATCTGTGCCCACATATGCGATTTTTCGCGTTTTAAGAAATCAAAAATGATTCCATGGTAATTAAAAAATCTTTGATCATCAGCACTGTTCTGGCGTTAAACTGTAGTCCCATATATCAGTCACTGGATATATGTATAGATCCTCCTAGACTTGGATATTAGGTTAACTAATTTTCCAAAAAATAATCCATTGTTACAAAAATCTCGTGAGGCCCATCTTGAGATGTTGCACCATTGGCAAATGTATATGTTGACTATACAAACTATAATAAGTGTATATATTTACTAAAGTAATCACTGACTATGATATAATAACTATAAGATTAACACTGATTATAATTATCTTATTCATTATATTTATTATAGATATAAATCCAATGATATTATATATAAGTGCCAATATGAGCCTATACAAGATATTAGTGTGTAATATAATCAAAGCTTTATTAAGCAATTGTATACGTTTCCTCTTCAGTACATAAATTAATGATACAAAAATAATTAGTTATTAGTAAGATCGCATTATGACAACTGTGTCCAATCTTAACGGACAGTTGTACATCAAATTTGGTAATTTTTATGTTGAATCAGAAAAACATGGGATATATCTACTTCGTTATTGAATTAAAATTTTTTATAGCAAGTATAAAAAGCGATGTTAACAGTTCAAATGCTCGACGGATAATGATTTATTGTTGAGCATTCAAATATGTTAATATCGTTTTCATACTCACTATAAAAAATTCATACATATCATTGGATTTAATTTTTTGGGCCTACTGTTAGTACTTTTATTACAAATGTAAATATCTTATTGATTATATTTATTACAAATATAAAAATACATATGTATTATTTCATGTTACAGGAAAATTTGAAAAATACTTTGATACTGTTATAATGAATCCACCTTTTGGCACTAAAAACAATGCCGGCATTGACATAAAGTTCTTGGAAGCAGCAATTAAGCTTTCGTCTAATACGGTTTACTCTCTGCATAAAAGCAGCACACGAGATTACGTTCTATCAAAAGCGACACAACTCGGCGCGAGAGGAACAGTGATAGCCGAACTCAAGTACGATTTGCCGAGGGCTTATAAATTTCACAAAAAAGCATCTATCGATATTCAAGTAGATTTTATACGATTTGAATTAAAGTGTTAATTCATTTTTTCAAAAATACGCCTGTTTAATTTATTCGAACTTGATGCCCTGAGCCAAAGGTAGCTCATTTCCGTAATTGATCGTGACAGTGGCACGTCGCATATAATGTTTCCATGCATCGCTTCCACTCTCACGGCCTCCACCCGTAGCCTTTTCACCACCAAACGCGCCGCCTATCTCGGCACCGCTAGTACCAATGTTGACATTGACTATTCCACAATCTGATCCATGAGAGCCAATCCACTGTATGACGAATGAAATTCGATAAGTATATAATATATTCTATTTATACATTGTATAAATTAATTGGTATTGTAACGCATTTGCCAACAGCATATGAGTTTTTACACATTTACCTGAAATACATTTCCAATACTTTTAGTAAAAAGACTACTGCTCAGTCCTTGCTCAACACCGTTATTAAAATCGATAGCCTCCTCCAGAGAGTTTACTTCTAAGATATAAACGATTGGAGCGAAAGTTTCCTGTTGCACTATTTCAGCTCTAGCTGGTAAACCCGAAATGACCGTTGGCTCGACATAGAAACCAGGTCGCTGTATTTGCTTTCCACCGAATTCTATCGTGCCACCGGCTTCTACAGCTTTCTGAATTGCTGCCTACAGTGAAAAGTATTAAATTAATCAAAAAAATTTTTTTCTTTCATATATGCTAAAAGAAGATAAATTTTCATTTTGTTTAAAAGAAAATTGATGTACATACTTTATATGCGTCAACCGCTGGCTGATTGTGCAACGGTCCATACAGCACACCCTCATCCAATGGATCTCCGACTCGGTCCATTATGCTTTTATATGCCGTTTTTAATTTCCCTAAAAATTTCTATGTAATGATGATTAAATATTTTCTCATTTATATTTATACCTACCTAGAAATTCGTCCTTTATCTTCTTATGCAATATTAATCTTCTGGTAGTGGTACATCTTTGTCCAGCTGTTCCAACGCACGAGAAGACCGCTGCTCTCACTGCCATTTCTAAATCGGCATCCTGTGCGACTGTTGAGAGAAATAATTACAAAGAGAAATAATTACAAATACGTTATCCATGGTATAAGCGATATTACGGAATTGATATTTTAAGGAGAGACATGTACCAATTAATGCGTTGTTACCACCAAGCTCCAGTAGAGATCTTCCAAATCTTTCCTGAATCTTGAGAGCGACTTGTCTTCCTACATTCGTGCTTCCGGTAAACGAAATGAGAGGTACCCTAATGACATCGTTAATAACCTGTTCAATACGACATATATAATAATATAGTAAGTCTAGATCGGAACTAACCGTTTGTCATTCACCAGAGTCTCTCCGACATCTGGTCCACCCGTGATCAAGGATGCGACGGAACCTGGGATACCATTGCGCTCCAAGACGCTCGCGATTATCTTGGTGGTCGCGATGGCTATCAAAGGTGTACTCAACGCTTCTTTCCAGACGACGGTGTTACCGCAGACCAAAGCGATAGCACTGTTCCAGCCGTATACCTTAAAAGGCAATAAATTAAAATAAATTGTAAGCTCTTAAGTGGAGTAATTACAAGATTCTCTCTGGGAATTATATTCACTGCTATAGGAAAATTGAATGCGGAGATAACGCCGATTACGCCCAAAGGATTCCACTTCTCCAGTAGCGCGTGATTCTTTCTCTCCGACGGAAATATGCTACCGGGTAATGTTCGTGATAAGCCGACTGCATAATCGCATATGTCGATGAATTCCTGGACCTCACCTATGCCTTCTGGCAATATTTTGCCTATGATATCATATATTTTGTGTTAATTAAATAGATCTATATGGTATAAACATTCTGACTTACAATTACGGGTTGTATAGCGAGTAAAATTGTAACGCTTACTAAAACGATTTAATTACCCATTTCTAAGGATACTAAGCGTCCCAATGGTTCCAAATGTTTTCTGAGCTCGTCCCCAATTTGCCGTACAATATCTCCTCTGGCTGGCATCGGTATGGATGCCCATTGTGGCCACGCTTTACGTGCTTCTGTTATAGCATTGCTAGCTTCTTGCGGCGTGGACTCGCGAACTTTTGCTATCACTTTGCCGGTCGCCGGCGATATTGATTCTATTAACTGTATTTGATATCAGTTTAATTATTTGTATTTATTTATTTTGTGGTAAATCGCTTAATGTTTCTTCATGTTATAACATAATTCATTTAAGATTCTCTCAGACTTCTATAATGTAATCACTCTATCTCGACAAGATTATTATCTGAGACGAGATTAATGTCACATACCTTGCCAGATCCACCCCATCTCCCGTCATAGAGACCGGGATTTTCGATATTGATACCTAATTGTTTTAAAAATCCATACTTCGGATCGGTCACTAAGTACCTCGTCATCTGAAATTGGGAAATATGGCAACCACCTTTTCGTAGTAATAAACGTGACATTGTCAGTCGCTTGACTAATCTTATTGACTAACCGAGCACGAAGTGTCAATAAAATGCTTGGGTTATCAGACTATTTCTATTTATCGAGAGGAAGAGAGGGAGGAAGATGATAAGAATACAAAAATATTAGCACTGTATCTGAACACAGCAGTAATGATATAAATAAGTTGTACTATTAGCAACTTGTGTTGAATCTTTGTGATAAAGCACGTATTATTTTCTAACGTTTATCCATTTTATTAAAAACAAATATTTCTGTAAAATTTAGAACAATAAATATAATTAGAAAATCTTTCTATTTATAAAAAACAGACAATTATAGACATATAAAAAGATGCGTTTTATTCGCAATAATAACATTTATAACATCACAAAAAGATGGTGCGGCAGTGGTATACACAGAATGGTAAATCTTTACAAAAGGTTTGTCATTTGTCTTTTTTCGTTTCATTACAGTTAAATGTCTCTTGTATCGATATTTAGAGGCACTCATAGGAGAGATTCGGAGGAAATGTTGATTTCATTTAAATGCCACTGTAGAAGTCTTATGGAATAATTTCATTGTGAATATCGTTTCGAGTCGCAATTCGCTTTAACCTGGTCTACACAGCTGATAACATCTTAAATCTGAAATGAGCTGGAGTACTGATCTAGTCAAAGTTGGTTGATCCTAAAAAAGTAGATATAAATTGTTTACATGATTTTAATGCGTGCTTATTTTTTATATTATCGGACTATTAAGGATAACATACTGTGGATTTATCAAAGTTTTCCAATAAGGTGGCTCTCTGCATATCGTCTACGCCTTCACAAGTTGTCAAGAATGTTGGCAAAAAATGGCCAAAGAACCATCCTATGTTAACAGATGCTAGACTGTGAATAGCCGCAGCTATCTCGTCTGCCAACAAATTATGGGATCTGTAAATTAAACAAGATATAAATGAACATATTATTAATATAAGTTAACATATTATATAATATCAGTAAAAAGAATATCGATACCCACTGTTGAAATAAAACTGTGAATAATGCCATCAAAAATCTTTCGAGAAGATGAACCTTGAATACAGCCCGTTGATAAAGTCGCCATCTGATATTTAATTGTTCAAGGCTCTGCAAACTCTGTCGGAATATATTGACGTCTGACTGAAGTAGAGCTTGACCAAAAGCCTCCAAAATTGCTACCAATTCTTCTTTGTGCTCGACAGGTTCATCTTCTTCAGGATGTCCAAGAGTCCGCAATACCGAAGTATTATAGAAATACTGCCATCGATGCATAAGAATACTAAAAAATAATACAAAACTTGTGATTTTTAAATAAAAAAAGGATATGTGTACATATTATCAATATTACCTGTGAAAGAGTTTCAATAAAACTAACGTCGTATCTGGATGAGCATTTAGATTGTTTCCAATAGCAGGCCATACTTGACCTAAACACAGATTTGTTACTGAAGGAACAAATGCTTTAAATGCATTGCTGGGTGCTGATACGACGAGTATTAAAATTTCCAATAACTGGTCCAATGCAGGACCAGCAGAAATATTTTCCCTATGAATGAGACAATTTATATTTTTTATTAAAATCGACATTCAATCTTTAGAAGGCAATATATTTTCTATTTAAAATTCTATAACAAACTATACAATTTTTTAATTAAAAATACTAATAAAAATTTTTATTTTAACCGTAATCTCAGGAAAAATTTAATATAAGTGAATAAAATAAAAATAAAATTCATAAAAAGTATTATTTAGTAAAATAAAAAAATTAACGAACATATTTTTATTATTTGGGTAATAATCTAATATTATTTTTTGAGAATTAAATAGTTCTTTGCTTTCATATTATAATATTTTATATAAACCTGGTATAAAGTTGCAGCATGCCTTGAACAGCGTTTTGCGTAAATTCAGGACCTAATTGTTGTTGTAATACTGAAAATGCCGAGTGTAAAAAGCTAAGTAATAATTCACATATACTCTGACACCTTATCACATAAGACAATAATTCTAATGTCCTGTTTATTATTGATTCTAAGCATGAATGCAACATCTTTTTTATAATCGTTGACGATGACGCACAATCTTCTAGTAGCTGAGTCAGTGGCATTATCGTAATCGAAATTGTCGATTCAGAAGGCACTGGTTGTCCTTGCATACCCAAAGGTGCTGACAGAGCTAATATCATAGTACCTAAGAGCAAAACATTTCAAATTTTTATATATTTTTGTTAAAAAAAAAAAGATAATTGCAAAGATTTACGAAATAATGACTTACCCAACAACCTTTGCCTTGTTGCTGCATCACCAGGTGATAATATAATCCCATTTATCAACGCTCTACGTAGAACTTTAATGGTATCTGATTTCAAGTACGGATACGTGCCCATAGAAATTAAATTCCGGAAAGTTGGTTGGTCCCATAAGATGGGCTTTAAAATGGCGGTGATACTTTGGAAAAGATGAATGGCAGAGTGAATGAGATTTGCAGGAGGTGAATGATCACAGGACGCAGTGTACGTCGTTGCCCAAACACACGAATCGATGCAACGCTGACAGAATGCTTCCTTAGCCTTTTCCGGTCTTCTGGCTATCCAATGACACCATGCTTGAAGAGAAGCCAAAAGCTGTGAATGTCTAATAGCGCAAATCAATACATAAGTACATCATCATTATGATCATCATGACTATATGTTATTGATTATTCATATAAAAACATATAAGAACTAGCCAAGAACTTACACTTCTATGAGATCTATTACGATAGCAGATGGTTGAATCGCCGCTTTATACAGCTGATTATCTCTCGCAAACATACACGCCTCCAGAGTTTGTGATACAACTTCCTCTGCTAAGCTTTGATCGATATTTGTTTGATCTCCTATTGACATAGATAATTATATTTTTTTGTAAAATTAAAAATTGATAAATCATTTAACTGCTTACCGATGAAAAGAGAATATAGTCTAGTTAAAGCTTGTGTAGTTGATGCAAGATCTCTCAGATGTGCATGTACATTTGATGCCTCTGTATCATTTAATAAAATGACTTGGCCATTAGCAACTGCCGCTCCTAATTCACCGAAAATAATTAATCCTTCTCTCCACGAATGGTACTAAAAAATATCTAATATTATAAATATTTTCATAATAAAGACATAGATATATTTTGCCAATTAAAAATTACCAATAGTGTAAATATTGGGATAGGTGAGATGTCAGCAATTTTTGCCAAACATTCTATATTGCATCTTAGAAAGTGTTGCCACTCTGTTTCTTCCTGAAAAAAAGATCATGAAATTTTCTACAAATATATATAATATAGACATAATTATTGATATATATATATATAATATTAAATAAATATAATTATCGAATTGTATGTAATATATAAATATTAACAATTATGTATATAATAATTAACAATGGTTCTATTTTCTGTGACTATATTAGTGTACACAATTGGAACTTATAGTAAGATAAATATATGTTTGATATTCGATTGAAAGCGAGAAAAAGAATTCTAATGTAATCTAATGCAAAAATAAAAAATAGACTTTATAATATTTAACTACATAATAATTATATTTATAATACAGGCATAATTAGTGATTTAAATAAAAGTTTATACACTTGTAATTAAACTTACATTCTCATCTAGACTTTCCGTGTCAAGATCTCTCAATACTCGAGCATTGAGCTTAAAACTCATTTTTTGTAAAATCCGTTCCGCAAGGGCTAAGGCGACGGCAGAATATCGCGATTGAGTGCTCTCCAAAAGAGTTGTCCAAACATCTAGACAACGCAAATATCCGTTTACAGTAGAAGCTTGTTGGAATGTATGATGACACAGAACTTCCAATAATGTATTTACTGGAAATTTTGAGCTCGATTCCATCCTTTTCATATGATTTGTTATAAATAATTGCAAAAACTCTGTCATTTTTTCCATGTAGCTGAAAGAATGAAAATTTTATTTCGCATATTGAAAACTTATCAAAATTCTTTGAAAATTCATTTGGTGCATACCTCTCCTCTACCGAATCCAGACGTTCCATTAACTGAAATAAACCAACACCATTCTGAAATATCTCCAACAATAAGGTGTCAGTTGCGTCAGGCGAACAGAATGGTCTGTATAAAAGCTCATTGATTGTAGTTAAAGCTTGAACCGCCATCTCAATTTGCTTGCTATTCTGAAAACGTTGACAAATACATAATTTATCTCAATCTGCTACTATTATTCTTCCATGAAAATAAAATCTTACCATTGCATCATGATACTTGGCACATGAAAAAATGGCATCTAATAAGTTAATGGAAATATTGCCTGATACGTCTATCCAACTAAACAGATGTGCCAGAACTTCAAGAGTAGCTGTGCACACTTCACTAGTACCTATTGCTAATCCCTCGACATCTAGTACTGTACGTGCAGGTGCAAGACTTTGTCCACTGGTAGGTGATGGAGGTGGTGTCACTGTTCCAGAACGGCTTTGCAATTTTGTAGTTTCTTTCAAAAGAACTATTAAAAGTAACAAAGTGAATTATGAAATCATTAATGATTTTACATGTACATGTACATGTTTGTAAGGTATCCTTTCTTTGGTATCCTAACTTTGGTAATATACCTGTAAGTGTATCCAAAGTTAGAGGCACTTGTGCACTTAATAGTCTGAACAGCTCGCTTTTCCTGTGCATTGGTAAATCCTCTCTCGGTGTGGCTAGTTCTTCTGAAGCTGTTCTCAAATATACGAGTCCCAGCAGTCTTGTGTGTTTATGGCTTAGCAACTATTTCACAGAAAGCAACGTAATATATAGCCAAATTCATATTATATATTTTATTATCAATGTAGATATTCTCTATTCACAAACCTGTAAAATATTAGAGTAAAAATCTGGATAGAAATGCGGCCAGTCGTGTCTCGCTATATCCACTACCAATTTCACTACTTTATTTCTCACAAAAGACGCAACGTCTCTTTCCAATGACAGTGTATACAAAGTGGATCTTGTAAGAGCTCTATCTTCCCAGGGAAGGATGGGCCATCGTCTGCTGATAGTTGTCTGGCAAATAATTCAGTCTGAGAAGTATCGTATCGTCGAAAAAAATATTATTGGTGCTTTCCAGCAAGGCATACAGTATAATACAGTAATTTCAGTATAATACAGTAATTTCAGTATAATACAGTCATTTCATTTTACTTAATATATCAAACAACAAGGATATAATAATTCACTGTATTACAATGAATACTTTCCAGTAACGTGATTTTTTAAGTAATAAATACAAGTGTTCTTCATTATTACTTTCTGCATGCCAAGAAAGACTTGTGTTATTAAATAGAAAATATTCAGAGATGCTTATTGTATTGATTTGTCACTAAATGAAAAGCATATACTGTGTAATCTTGCTGTAAAGCATCCTATGTTTTTATCTGTAAAGTAGCTCACATAATTACCTCCAAAGTGGACAGAGCAAACATACTGACATAGTGATTGCTCGTGGAGGACAAAAAATGTAGACAGGGTTTCCAGGAGTCGATCTGCCCGGCGAATTCCTGGAAGCTGCGCTCAATCGTGCGTTTCCTCTCGTTCGTCGTCTCCGGACAGAAGAACTCCGTCATGAGCTGTTCCAGATTCTGCAAAGCGGCCGCATCGTCATCCTAGAAATATTCGCGCACTTTTCGTAAATTCGTTTCTCCTTCACTTTTCTCACGCATTTGACAAGCTCTACGCGGTACCCCGATAAAATAAGACACGGGTGTGCCATCTTTTTATCGCGGATACAGCGAGATCGCTCGAATCTCTTTACCATGGTAGCCTCTGTGGGAGGTGTTGCAACGTGCACAAAAAATGCAGTGTAAATATATTGGTAAATATATAAAACAAGGAAGGTTAGATCTTCACTTGTCAGACGTCATTTTTCGATCATCAGTCCAGACATCCGGAGCCTCTGGACCTTCTGGACGGCTTCGACGGTATCCCGTCACGTCCCGTGCGCAGTCGCGTGCGCAGTACATTCGCATTCCGCACGAGAATGCTATCAATCGGCGGATATTTGCGCAACCAGATCTGATCACCTGATTGGAGTATCCTAGGGAAGGAGGAAGAGGTCTAGTTTGTCGAGTCAAAAAAATCGATTTTTTTTTAATTGCATTTTCGGAAAGTTGATAGTTATGAAAATATATTACCAAAGCTGTTCACAGAAATAATGTAAAATAACTGAGTTATTCATTGTTTACTAAAATGGTCCGCAGGTAGAGATTAGACGCGCTAGAGTTTTGGTCCGTCGTACGGATCTTTGATTATTATTGCTCGAACAAAGGAACATCTGCCTATCTCTATCTCTTTTTATAGAATAGAATTTATTACATTTCAGTATATACAATCAAGAAGGGGACTTGATTTAGGGGACATAAATACTTAACTCATTCACACTTTCATACCTTGTCCGCAAACTATCGCACATATGTTATTATAAATTTTTTATACTTATTCCTTTACTTTCCTACTTTTCTGGTTCGCTTCTTTTTTGACTTCGCTTCTTTACGTATTTTATTTCTTTTCACTTTATCCGCTTTTTTTCTCTAACTATATCTACTTCCAATGTTATATATTCTCGTTCAATACATATTATCTCTATATCACAATCTTATCACCGCCTATTATTATCACATACTTATATCTTATGCCCGTATTTATAGTCAGACCTTGTATTTAAGGTTTCCTTAAATTTAGTTTTAGATGCTCAGCAGCCAATGAAATAATTCGTACAGTATCTGAAGATAAATTTAAGGAAGCTTTAAATATAAGACCTAACTATGAATAAGGGCACTACTTACTCCTTAATTCACCTTATTACTTATTTTCCTTTTCTATCTATACCATCACTCTACCTATACATTTCCTCCCTCCTCTTTTGAGTCTTTCCTCATCTCCCTTCTTCTTTTTGCTTCTTTCTTCTCTTTCTATAATTTCCTTATTATTTCTCCTTTTACCTCATCTAAATCCTCATCATACAATTTCCTTAAGATCTTCTTATCTTTTTCTAATTTAATAAATCTAATTTAATAATTCTAATTTAATAAATCTTTATCTTATTTCCGAACATTCCTCTACATACTTAATGCTTTAAATTATCTTTTCTCTTACCACAGAATACACTTTTTCTTCTGCTTTTCTACCCAATATTTATTACCTTCTTCCAAGTTTCCACATCTTAATTTGAACAAGGCTCTCACCTCTTCTCCTTTTTTCTCTTCCCCTAAGTTTTCTTTCTCAAATACTTCGGAACCCTATCATTTGCCTCTATTTCTTTATATCTCTCATTGTACCTTGCCTTACGAATTTTGCAGTCCTCCCACCTCTCTTTCCTTGTTTATTAATTGATCCTCAAAACCTTCTTCCCCATGCATCACTTCTCTTTTATACTCTATTCCTATTGTAATACCTCATCCTTTTCTGTCCGTATACATCCATTCTTCTTCTTTTCTTCCCAACTTGCGTTTGTCAAATTTTCTTACCTTTTCTGATTTTATTTTATGCTTAAATCTCCTTGCTTTTATTCTCCATTTTACTCTATCTCTTTTTATATTCCTGTTCGATCTATTTAGATTTTTAGGACGCAGAGAAAATCGCTCAGTTTTGAACTCCAAATCAAAAGCGAAATTATAAGCGAAACAGAAAGCAGTCTATAAGAAATGGATCGTCGTCATTCTAGAAAATCTGTAAAAACGTGCTGATAGAAAAATTAAAAGAAAATTTTACAGCAATCGATTTACTGTGGAAAAGGAAATAGAGTTTGCGAATACGAGTTCTGCAAAATTAGCAAGAACGCAAAATGAGAAAATTTTAATTGAACAAAGTCATCGTTATGCATAATCGAATTTGTCATGATGAACTGAAATTTGATGCTTACATACTGTATATAAAATTTATTGGTACTAAACTCAATTGTATGAATACGAATTAGTTAATTTCTTCAAATATAATCGTATAGAAACAAACAGGGAAATAGTATTGGGTTGTCCGGAAAATTCGTGCCAAACCTATATAATTTAATAAATGTATACTAAAATTTAAATTTTCTACGTTTCAATTTTCTTTCAACATCGGCACGAACTTTCCGGACAACTCAATATGTAAGTACTATATATAACACATATAATATTATATATATAATATATATTTATACAAAATTTCGAGACTTTGAAGAGATAAGAATATTAAAAATATACAGTCATACCACTTAAAATTTATAGATTTTGCAGATATAAAATACAAAATTTGTAATATAAAACAATCAATAAAATAAAATAAACTGTGAGCAAACATTATGTGGTCGTTGCTAAAATATTTTTTAATTATACTTATGTGTTTAAAATATCAGTTATGATGTTTTTAATCTTCTTAATCTTCTGAAAGTTTTAGTTCAGATATTAACACAAGATTTAATATTGTATTATAATAATCTGCGTTAAATTTGTTTTATGTATTGTCTTCCTGTAATTATTAATTAATTGTATGACGAATTACACTTTACATAACTTTCCTTGAATTTTTATATAATCTTATCCTTATATCTTAAAACCAAACTTTTGATTTATTATACTTTTACAAAGTTTATATATCCCCCATAATTATTCCTTTAAGTATGCTAACACATGATATCTAATCTGATTTATTATTTAATCAAGAAATCAATAGTTTTAATTGCATTTTCTATTAAGTCAGTCTTTAATAAATTAACTGTTAATTTAATTGCATTTGTATCATGCAGGGCTGATCTTTATAAAAAATATATAATTTTTAATCCAGGTTTAATAATATTATTAACTGTATATAATGATATAACTGATATATGTATATAATAATAATTTATTTAAAAAATAAGTGATAAAGACATAATTTTCTTTATAAATTTATTTACTTGAATTATATATTCAATTCAATTTTGCCATAGTCGTAAAACTTTGTCTTTTCCACCTGAAGCGACTCGTAAACCATCGGGTGACCAATCGACTGCATAAACTTCATCAGCGTGACCAGGTAAATCTTGACTTAATTTTTTAGTTTTTATACTCCAAACTATAGAAAGGATTATGTTACTTCCAACTATCTAAGATCCTGAATTGATAAGTTTTCGTATGTCTAACAGTGTTTACCCTTTAAAGTTGAATCCGCACTGCCACTGACCAGCAGACGAGAGTCAGCGCTCCAGGCTATCGAATAAACCGCTTGAACATGACCTCTTAATGAAGCGATATACGTGCCAGTATTAGATTCCCACAGTTTAATGGACTTATCGAAGGATGCAGACGCAATTAAACGACCATCTGGCGAGAATTTAACATCGTTGATAAGCTGCTGATGGCCCGTCATTCTTGCTAAAAAATATTTTCACAATATATTTCTTATAGTTGATTGATTTAATTGTATGTTAAAATCATGCAATGTACCAATAGGTTTCTTCTCTTTTTCTGGCTTCCATAGGAACAATGTAAAATCATCAGATCCAGACACAAGCTTCTCTTCACCTACAATTTCATACTGCTTTTTTGCATATTCTAATGGACTGTCTGTTTTGTTTGCAGTTAATCCCAATTGAAAAGGCCCGGTCCTAAGTACATAATCGACATTCAAGGCTAAAGTGTTTACCCAATGAGCGTGGCCTTCTAAGGTTCTACATAACACACCCTGAAATTGACTTGATCAGTTGAAAATATAGTTGGATGCTAATAATTTTAAATCTTCGATACATACGTCCTCTGCTCTCCACACTTTGATAGTTCTGTCTTGAGAAGCAGAATAAATAAGACCACTCCCACCCCACTTAACGCAGGTCACACTTTTCGTGTGTCCAGACAAAACCCGACAGGTTTGTGTTCGTTTTGTGTCCCAAATTCGTATGTCGCAGTCCTTAGACGAGCTCGCTAAATACATGCACTCTGGATTCTTATGATAGGGTTCCCAGCATAGAGATGTAACCCACATTCTGTGTCCTGCCAAGGCTTTTCCTATATAATAAACAACAAAAAGAATTTCTGCCAGAGAAAAAAGTAAGCTAGATGAATGTATTTTCTATATCTCTACCCATTTGTTTGCCAGTGTTGGGATCCCATAAATAAATCAAGCCATTTTTACATGCAGATGATAGCTTAGTCCCACAGGACGACCAGGCAATGCACAAGACCCAATGTCTATGACCTTCACATGTATAATGTGGCGTTTGTGTATAGATATCCCACAATCTGACTGTCGTGTCACCGGAACCACTAGCTAAATGTTTGCCATCCGGTGAAAACGCAATGGATATAACTGCTTCCTTGTGACCTATATAAACAGAATATGTTTATAAATATTCGTTTTATTGGATATAGAATTGGATGCTGCATGGAATTGCTAGTGACCTTCTAAAGATCCGGTACATCTCGTGACAGCTCTGACTTTAAATACTGCTTGTGGTTGATATATAATCTCCACTACGTCCTCGCTGATACTGAAATCTTTGCCAATATACTTCTCTAATACATCTGTGACTTCTACATTATTTACATAAAATGCTAGAGGCAACGGCTCTTCTTGCTGCAGCAGAGCATTGCAAATTGCTTGCAATTTATCCACAGTGATATCAACTGGCAGGTCCAACAAGCCACCAGATAGGACTTCGCCAGTGTCCGATTTAAAACGAGATAGAACTCTTTTAACCTCAACATCCGCCAGAGCGGTGCCAGTCTCGTCATCGAGTTTCCTTTTACTCATCTTTATAAAATTAGAAAATTAAAAGATCTGTATACTTGAAATATTCTTTCCAAAAACATGCCTCGATGTGTTTAATTCAGCATCTCAAGCACACGTGTTGTCAGCTGTGATTCAATTTTAGTTCACTTACACGTGTTAAGATTGATTAGATGGCAGCAGTGCATTTGACTTTAAATGATACCGGATGAATGAGTTCTTTCTTTAACTAGGTTTTCAAATCTCAATAAAGAGACAAAAAGACAATGGCATCTACTTCCTTGGAAAATATTGAAGACAAGGAACAAGAGGATCCCATTAGATGCATATTCTTTGTTGAATTTCATCATATAGCGGGACCCAAAATTACATGCCAGGTTAGGTCATGCATTGTGAAGATGTAAATAATTAAATATTCTGTTTGTGTTTGTAATTACGTTATTTTATAGGTGCCTGATAATTACATATCTAAGGATATTTTCGATAATGTCAGTGTTTACATCATACCAAAAGCACAATTGCAAAGAAGTACTATTACAATGTAAGTTTAAGTAAAAATGTAAAAAAGAAATTACTTGGTCAAATTCTTTATGTTTTATTTAAGAACTTTCTTTTCTTTTAGCACACTAAAGGACTATAAAATCTTAGGTTTTCCCGTGAAGATTGATGATAAAAAATATGCAAGAAATGCATTTTATTTCAACTTGTGTTTTGTCTGTGATGCAAATGCTCGCACTGTCCATTATGAACCAGTGGTTAAGAAGATGTCGGATTTCTTGGTAAATTTTTTTATAGATTTTTCTATGTCTTTAATATTCTGAAAATATAACAATTTATACATCTAATTTTTATGTGATTGTCAGATGGCTCTGGAAATAGAGAATTGTTTTCTGTCTGCATCGGATGACAAGACTAGATTAGCAGAGATGCTTGCACAAGTCATGCAGGATTTGAATCTACACAAAATGTGTACATTGACTGGTAAATTTCATATATATTTAAAATGTCTCATGATATGTCATGTGTATATTTTATTAGAAGGAACAATGACATCACATTTGAAAGTTGTGAGGTTGGCGCCTGAGCCAAAACCAGTTCTTGATCATCAAGTACCAATATTTTTGGAAGATAGGGATACATTCCAGAATGATCAATGGGATTTGACCACGCAACAAGTATTGCCTTATATCGACGGTTTTAATCATGTGGCACGCATAGCGGCTGAGGCTGACGTAGAGAATAATTTAGTCAAAAGCTGCGTGCAAAATCTTGTGTACGAGATTGTATTTTACAAGAGAAATAACATTTCCTTATTGATTATATCCTTATTGATTATAAGTGACATTCTTCTGCTTGCAGATATTATGGAGTTGTAACACTGATCCCAATATTTCAATATAGCAACGTCTATGCAGTGACACCAAAATTACGAAAATTGCCGGATGATGTAAAATTACAGGAAAGATGTATAGCATATGCTTCTAAGCTAGGTGAATGATTTTCGAACGCGTTATGATTATTGTTTTAAAATCGCGACAAAAGCTATAGATGGTTTTTGTTTATAGCTAGACAGCCTGCACATTTTAGAGATATATATCGTATGTATTCAAGTATGACTTACGGCGTCAGTATGAAAGACTTATGTCAACGTCTCAATCCACAAAACCTCAGAATAAATGAAAGAAGATTGGTACAATTTGGCTTGATTGAGGGACTTATTAGAAGAGTATATAATGTGAGTAGCTTTCATATTGCAGTGTGTACTGTATAACGGTATATTAATTCAATCATCTCTTACAGTATCCCGTACTTCTTCCTGGCGCATCTTGCAGCGAAGAAGCAAAAAATAATCCAATTTACAAGTATTTCACAGGCACCTACAGTCTCGATGAAATATGCTGTAGCACGGGCCAGTCTGCTGCGCAAATTGAAGATATTATCGAACGTGATCCGAATGTTCTAATGATATGGAAGTGATGTGTCAACAAAAAAGACTTAATGAAAGATTGCAAAATTAAATTTTTTATAAACTTGTACATAGCTATGTAAAAATTCTAACATATATAATGTATAAACATAATTACAAGAAAAAAAGTTATATTAAAAGTTATAATCAAATGCTAGATTTTTATATATATATGTATATTTTATATAATCTCTTACGTATATGTATAATGAAATCAAAGATTATACGTAATTTATTATTTTTTTATATATTAGATTTAAATTTTATATTTATTTCTTATTCAGCTTGATGAAATAATTCATTGAATAGTTTCAATCATTCGTTTCACTTCATTAATATAAATATCGGAAACATTGTTTTCTCTCATTTCTTGGCACTTTCGTTCCATTGCATCTTGTAATTTCTTCTTACGCATTGCAGTTTCAGCACGTATTGCCAGGCCTTCTTCGAACATTTTTTGCCGCTCAACAATGCGTTCTCGTTCTTTTTCATTTACCTATTCAAGCGAAATAAATGAATATTATCAATACTGTGTTGTATAAAAATATATATGTATACGTATTGTTATATATATCAATATATCAACCAATATCTATATTTTTTCAGATATAGAAGACAAACCTGCTTTAATATTTCATTGCGATGAATTAAAGCCTGTTGCTGCTTTTGCTCGAGTTCCTTCTTTTCTTTATAAAAAGCTGCTTGTTGTACACGTACAATCCTCTCAAATTCTCGCCTCTCTCGTTCGATTTCGATGGCTTGCATTATTCGCTTATTGTTTATTTGTTTCTCTCTTTCTTTCTGAAGAATTCTTTGAGCTTTCAATTTCTTTAAAGCTTCTTCCTTCTCTTTCCGTCTCCATTCTCGTTCTACTTCTTCCTGAACTCGAGCTGCATTGATTTCATCAATTTGCGCCTGCAAATTTATCGTCGCGATTTGTCCGCAGTTATTAATAACTTATTCTATTATTTACTACTCATTAAATGTTTTTTTGAAATAAATTATGATATATACGCATTAAAAATAGACATCAGAAAAACAGGACTGATCTATTATGTTCAATGTACGTTAATTGCAAAGTTTTAATTGCAAAAAGAGCATTACGGAGTGCGATGTATGGCACTTAATTCCCTGTTCAACAGAAATAATCACGATAAAAAAAACGCGAAGCGCAATTTCGAAAGGAGAACACGTTGTAGAGAGCGACGCCTGACGTGGCGCTCGTGGATTCATTGACCCTCGACAACAGGTAGTTGAGACACGCAAGGATGTATGTAGGTAATTATAGAAGAAGTATATGGAACGATATGTGTAACGCAATATGATATATCGCGCAAATTGTTGCATTTACATTAGCGAAATTCATAATTTTTCTAGTTTATAAAATATATTTTGTAGAATTTTTTATATAATATATTGCTATCTAATATAACTTCTATATCTAATAATAGTGTAACTTACATAATAGATATATTTATGTTGCGAAGTTTTAAAGTTTGACATATAATACCTGAAGCTCGTGTGCTTGCACCGTTCGCATCGCTATTCTAGTTTTCTCTTGCTCCTTTTTCAATCTTTCTAATCTCTGCTCTTCCTCTTTTTTTGCCTCTCTCTCCTCTTTTAGTCGATGATAGATCTGTATTCTAAAAAGTTAAATTTGATAAGAATCATATTTTTTTAAGGAAATATTAAAGAGATGGTTTCAAGATAGTTAATTTTAAAAATTGATACGTGATTTTTAAAAGCCTTGGAAAAACACACCTTAAATCTATAATTCTGTTTTCTTCTTCTTCCATAGCCTTAAAGTGTTTCAATTGTTCGTTCCCTTCTGCAAGTTCCTGTCGCACCTTTGCGTTTTCAATTTCCTTGTTGCGTAGCTTTTCGATCTCATCTTGCTGCCACGCGATATTATTTAAATTAATAAGCTGGCTTTCTTCCTGTTTTTTTTCAAATTCGAGGATCCGTTGTTCCTCGTTTTCTATGATTTGCTCTTTCAAAATTTTAGCGAATCGTAATCTTTCAGCTACCTTCTCTTCTTCCTTTCGCGACTCTTCCTTGATTGCCCATCTCCTCTCTTCTTCTATCATGTCATTCAACCGTTTCTCCTCCTCGAGAATCTCTTGTCCCATCAATTTCTTTTCTGCGATCTGCAAATGGATAGCTAAATGTTTGAAAATTAGACATTATCAAGATGTTATGTCATATGCGGGATTCTGTTACAAAATCGACAGTTTACTTGAGCGTCGCGGATAGCTCGGCATTTGGTTTCCAAGATGAGACGATTGCACTTCTGTATCTCTTGCTCTTGCTCTAGACGCATGTTGTACGCCCGCTCAAGGATGTGCATTGTTCTTTTTTTCGCCTCCTCCTCGATTTCTCTCGTTCTTGGATCCTTCTCACGATCCTTTTTCATGTCCATAACGCGAATTGCCTCTTTCCGAGCCAAGCTCTCTTTCATCAATCTCTCCTTCTCTTTCTCCGCAGTTTCTACGGTCGTTTGTCTCTCCTCCTTTGTGATCATGCGGCTGCGTTCCTTTAGGTCTTCGTATTCTTTTCTTGTCATGATCTTTGGATAGACTGTAGGCTCCTTCGAAGGAATCAAATATTTCCTCGTGCCGCTCTTATCCCTTAGCTTCCCGATCTACCATCAATATTTTACAAAATTATTTTAATTTTACAGAATTTAAATAGGACATTTCAAAAATTTTTTATTTAATACAGCAATAATTATAACGAACAAGGAATTAAATCACAATTCATTTTTTCTTGGGGACAGGATGTCAATCATTTAAGGGGTATGGCTACCCTAATTGGGCATAAAAACAGTAAATCCAAAAATTTTTTTAGTTTAAAAAATAATTTAATATAAAATCAAATTAAAGCACTGGTTAGTGCATATATTAAAATCCACACAAAAATTTTTTTGTATATTTTGTATCCAAAATGACGGCGCTACCGATGACAGAATCTAGTACGTTTTTTTGGAGGAGCTCTGGGGCTTTACACCTAATACACAAATTTTGAGCAAAAAAAAATTTTTTTTAATGTACATTAAAATATCTAGAGAAGTATATAGGGGTTTGTGAAAATATTGATATTTTCATAAATGGCAGATATTTAAAGTAACGCTTGCATTTTTTGCTAAAAAAATTTTATGAAAAACTGTTCATAAAATAAAAAGTTTTTTATATATCGAAAAATCCCTATTTACTTTTCTGCGGAATGTATCTAAGAAGTTGCAATTAAAATTCAAACTCATTCGGATAAAAATTATTCAAGTTATTTGTCAAGCCAATTTGAAAAACGTTGTTTTGAGAAAAACTAATAGCGCCTTTATTTTGGATACAAAAAAATACAAAAAAATTATTTTGTGAACTTTAATATATGTACTATAACCAGTGCTTTATTATAATTTGATTTTATATTAACTTATTTTTTAAATTAAAAAAAATTTTTGAATTTACTGTTTTTATTCCCGCTAGGATAGCCATATCTCTTAATAAATGTAATCCGTGGGATAGAGTTTTCGAAATTATTATAAAATTCATATGAAATCTCTATATACAATCCGATAATTACATATGCAATTACGAGAAATCATTGTATAATATATTAAATAAAATTGTATATTTTATCAAATGATTTCGTATGTGATGAAAAAAAAAAAATTTTTAATTAGATGAAAGCACATGAAATCATGTAATCTGTGGGACAATATTTCAGCTAGTGGTCCCCTTGATGTAAACTGCATTACCTCTTTTCCTTCATACGCGCTACTTCTTTTCAGATGAATCGGCCTATTTTGGAGTGTATGCTCGCATGTTGACGGTAGATGGATCGTGTATATACCCGGTGGAAATCTGGAGTCGCCGCGATACTTCAGATTGCTGGATTTCGTCCTTCGTACCATGGTCTTGGTCGACATGATGTACGTGTTAAAATTGCCGGGGAATACCTTCTTAGGGGAGGAAATGTCACCCAGATAACGGCTGTGAGATCTCGCTCTTTGCAAGATCGCGTTCTTTCATTGGGATGCCGCGCTATCGCCTCCGTCTGGAATTGTGCCGAGCGGCACTATTGACACCAGCGACGAAAGGTGAGAAAAGGTCCGAAGTGAAATCTGATAGGAACGCGGGCAACTGCGTCGAGCGAACGTCGTTAACTGTTTGCTGACGAGTAACCGTTCCTTTGTTTGTTCGATAGGAAGAATTATGAACGCCCCAGGAATACAGGTGGCCGATTGTGTTATCTGTAGGATCACGTTTCACGTCTACTGTAAGCGGATGACGATAACGAGCCATAATCTTGCAGATGAGATACAGTGAAGACCACTAGAAAGAAAGTTAAAAAAAAAATCGTACAATATCAGCACATTAATGTTGAATCAACATCTTTTAGAAATATAAAATGAAAATTGCAAAATTTATATCAACATCGTGAAATGTAGATTCTGTATTGAAGAAATATTAACATTTCAACATTCAATATTGTAACATTTTAGCAACGTCTTTTAATAATGCTATAGAATATTCAGTGATGGTAGGAATTAATAAAATTGTCGTCGAAATATAAAGTGATAATTTTAAACGAAATAAGATTTGAATTTAATTTTCGGAGTTTAAGTTTGATTTTTTTTCTTGTTTGGGGTAGTTCTCTTTAAAATCCTTCACACTACAATATATAAGGTCAAGGTTAATAGACTTGATCCTTGAATTTGAATTCAAATTTTATTTTCAGAATTGTACCATGTTCGAAATTGTACCATCTTACCCTATATGAATTCTCTCCCTCGCAATCGCGAGGAATACATAATAAATTGCATGAAAAAGTACATAGCAAAAGTATATAACGTGCCGTTATTCTATCTATCTTATAAAATAAGAATGGTTTGCATGAAAGAGAGAGGCAAACAAAAAAAAATGAGAAGAAAAAGGAGAAACTCTCCCTCTCTTTTTTCTTCGTAAACGATGTTCGTGAAATTACACTTATCGATACATATGCGTACGCCTATCGCGTGAGCAAAATTAAGCGGAGGCCACGACGATACACTGTAGTCAGATAAGACAGATAAAAATAGGTTCACGCTATCTGAAATGCCTGCTTTTTTTTTTTGATCGATTAATGATTGCTACCGGAAGATAGAAGAAACTACATGTGTACCCCGCGTAAAATCCACACATCTACAATATGTCTATATTTTTGAGATAGCCCGTAAGGTAAATATCGAAATATTTACGTAATAAAAATTGTCGCACCACAGTATACCCAACGTTGCAACCCCGTTTGCTATCGCCTCACGTACACGATCTCACCCCTACACTTGACCTTCCCCGCCAATAGTTGCCATGAGAACGTAATTCATACTCAAGATAGCTTAGAGCTATATTCTCTTTTCGCATGTAATTTATTTCTCATCAACATGAGTCATCACTTTTTTTTTGCTTTTAGTCATTATCATTTTCTTCTTGTATTTCTTTTTTTTTCTTAATATATTTCATGTTTTTCTTCTTCTTCTTTCTGTATGTAAATTTGCGCGTCGCATTATGGGCAAACAGAACATTGTAGAATAACTCAAGTCTAATAACTAGGAAATGGCGTATCAACTTTATGGATATAATAATTATTTAATCAATATCGAAGGATAGAAGTTTCGTGCAAATTAATGGTTAAGAGTTCTTCGAATAGACAATTCGAGACAAAAGACAATCGATCGTCATATAGAGACGTGCTTTACGTGCCCGTGAGTTAAATATAACTCTAAGTTTCAGTCCTTGATGAGATTAGAGAGGAAGAATAGTCGATCTAATTTGAAAGGATCAGATTGTATTGTGAGTCTTCATGTTTGTGATAACAGAAATGTGTCTTCTTCCCTGTGAAAACAATTTTTTTATGAAATATAAAAAGCGAGTATTATGTTTCAAACGCTACCTTCAGTACACCAATTACAATGATAAATAATTTATCATATTTAAGTATATACTTACGCTTTTTTTAAACTTTAATGATCAACGAGTTGCTACAAAAATAGTTGACAGTCACTTCACATTAAATATTATTAAGCAAAAAATATTTATAAATAACACAATATTCTATTTAAAGGGATAATTTGGAACTTAATAATTATAAAAGTCATTCTTTTTATATTTTTTAATAATTGCTTTTTAATTAAACGATCAAAGCAATTTGCTTCGATAAAATGAATTTTGACAATTATCTGGACAAAAAAGATTTATTCGATCTATCATTTTTCAATTTCGAGGCATATCACTCTTTTTCGAGACACCATATTATATATTCCAATTTATTTCTTGCATAGCGTATGTCTTTGCCTTTGATACTATAAATGTAACTATTTAAATGAGAATTAATAATTTCTAGATCAACATCTTGCATATTACGTCACAGTCGAGTGTCCAGTCCAAAGAGGATTCGCTGACGTTGATGGGTGTAGGTCGTCGCCGCCCTCGCCTCACCGTCATCGTTGATCCAGGGGGAGTCCTAACGACGACAGCCCCCACGGTAACGACCTCGGCGTACCACGTGGCGCTGCTATGTTATACCTCGATGCGCCGATCACACTCGCGTGCTGCACACCGGCTCCGACGCATCGGTCTGTCGTGTCGCGTTGCGCGCGATGCATTAACGTCGCCGCATCATCGTCGTAGACATGAAATTATATACGGCAGATTATATAGACAGGATAGTCCGAAATATGACGTGATGGATTATCGATAACATAAATCTACTACGTCTCCCAATTTATAAGTAGGAATATCATCTCGGAGCTAAAATGAAGGATCAATGAAGATTAATAAAAATTAAATATCAAACCTTGTCATTTTTTTTAAATTTGTAAATATTATAATTAGTTGAATTTTTTGAGTGATGGAAAAAGTACTTCAGTGATTGGAAGATTTGACACGTTTGCTCAATTGGAAGTGAATTTCGATGTGCGGTTCAAGTAAACGCGAAAGTCATTCGAATAAGCTGATGACACCTGGATGGAATCGAAGATCCACTGTGACTCCCGCGAACATCGCAGATCTCCTGGCAGGATTCTATGCGTTTGAAGGATAATGATCTGATCGCTGTCATCAAGGAATGATAAGCAAAGCGGATCGATCTGAAACTCCATCTATCAAGTGAGTGCTCTTTTTTATTTAGACTGAATATATTCAATAATTATTATTCACTATTCTATAGCTTTATATAATCCAACCTTGACAAGTTAAAAATAAATTTTCTCGACAATTTTCTTATTAAAGTTCTCAGAATGATCGTTTACTTAATAAGATAAATCACGTTCTCGAAATGGGCGCTTAATTTTTCAATTTAACTTGTTTATCAAAGGAACAATTACGCGTAAGCAGATCGATACAATTCAAATTATGGAAATACCTTATTTGTCTTTATCCTGTTCTTTAGTGTTTCGCTGTTCGATAAGAATTCGAAAGATATTAACGCAAAATTGCGCGGTTTGTCAGGTCCGCGAAATTTTTTAATCGATATCCATTGAGTGCAAAAAGTATTCGCACAGAGAAAATATTTAAAAAAAACCTATTTTTAAAAAGTAAATATCATCCAGCGAGAAATGAGTCATCGAATTGAATGAATCGATATAAATATGATAATTCAACCTCAATTTGACGTTTAATTGATGATCATTTCTTGTTGGATAATTTTATTTATAAAGAATAAAATTGATTGTATGTTTCTTAAAATTATATATACCAAAAAGATATATATTAATTATACAAAATATATCATCTGAAAAATAAGCGAAAAATAAAAAATTGCATTGTTTGTATGCTCAAAAAATATTCGTACAGGCGAGAAATTTAGCTTTTAAAATCAGGAATACATGCGAAGTTTGTTTGAACAGAACGTATTTATTGTAAATAAAATTGCTAATTAATGTTTATTTTCTACAAATAAGACTTTTTTTATAACAAATTTCCTTGTACGAATACTTTTTGCTCTCACTGTAGCTTCTATAAGCATATATAGATTGTCATATATACATTATAAGCGTAGATAGATTGTCACCGGTAGAGCTTCCAGGAAGAGAGCGAGCCGACGATTTCTTCGAGAGCCGACCGATCTTCGTCCGGATTTCGTCGATATTCGCAAAGGAGAATATGTCGATGACCCTTATATACCCGGACGTAGATATCGCCGACGCAGCAAAGGCATACGTTTTGTTGTAAAGATCTATCTATAGACATAGCATTCATCGTTCACATCGCTGCACGTGTCGTTGTTATAACAAAGAAAACGGCTGCTATATCTTTTTCGTTATCATCGCCCATTATTCATTATCGGTTAATTAATGTTGGATGTGGCACGACATTTAGACATCGTTTTCTAATTAATTATACGTTTGTACGTTTCTATCCTGAGAATGGTATCAATATGGAGCGTGATGTAATGAATATTTTTGTAAGTAATCCTTCGGGACGAGCGTGCGATCGAAAGGGATCCTCCTCTCCTCTCTTCGGAAACTATATTACGTTCGCTACAAAGTACCACTCAAAGAAACGACGCCAGACTCTCTTGGATGCCAGGTGGGGTAGCACAAGGTTGCACTACGTATACTAACTAAGCTAACTTATATAATGCAGAACTACAAAGAAGATACCTGTAAGTGGACCGGTAAATTATGAAAGAGCCTCTTTTCTCTCTGCGAAAGGGTTCTGTCGCCTGGTTATACGCGTCACGCTAACATTATCAGCGTGGGGTGCATGAAGCATACATCCCCTTTGTATTGACGAGGTGCTCAAAAGTTTTCCGAGCCGGCCACGACTTAGAAAAAGCCGTAGAAATTTTATTTTATTTCATTTTTTTCTTTAGCAACGACGTCGGAACGAGTTCTCCAACTTGGAATGCCGTTGTTACGACGCGAACGAGTTTTATGTGCACTTGCGAAACTCGTCGATCTCGTCGAGCCAAAGCCTTGTAAAAACAGATCTAATAAAAAAAGATAGTTCGCTTGACGTTGATACTATTTACTTCTTTTTGTTTCGAAGAGATCAATGTCCAGAATCTAGTTTACGATTTAAGATGATAATGATGACTATATAAAATTATATTTATGTCGATACTTATAAAAAACATAAATCAAAACGAAGAGAAGGTGCGCATCAAGTTTTACGATGGTACCAGCCGCGTTTTTATCGTCCGTACTTATCGTTAATCCTTGAACGACCGTACAACCGCATAAAACTGTAGATAAGTAAACCATTAGCAACTTTGTTGCCTATAATGCGACCTAATATGTTTTACAATAGTTAGTAAAATAAGCATTGAATATTGTATCGAATGATTTTCACAGCGACATGAAAAAAAGACTTCCGGAACTGATGAATCTCCTAAATTTCGAAGACTCCTAAACTTTCTTGATTTGACCTTCAAAAAGAATTTCTCGAGAATGTAGTGTCGCGTAGGTGCGCGACGGAGCTGAAGAAAGAAAAAAATAGTTGCGTGGAGACATCAACGTGATCGACTTGCATGTCCCTTCTCCGATCATCCTTCCGTCTGCGCCAGAGGATGCGCGTCCTGAACGGCCAATTGAAATACGCATGTCGCATCGAAGGGCTCCCGAAAGAGAGCCAGCCGACACGCGTGTGGTGTTAAATAGAGGGGGAAAAATATATTGCTCTATCGCTTCGCCGGCCGGCTCGCTCCTTCGCATGACAGTCTATATTACAGCTCGTATGACACACGTGAGGAAGTATTATGGATACTCTAAGGCGCGTAGGATGACGTTCGCCGCGGCTCGGTAGATCCATGTGACATTGAATGAACAAGAGGATAGCGAGTTCGGCTGATTCATTATCGCTGTAAAAGTTCGAATAGATTTTAGATGATGCGAGGTACTATTAAAAATTGTGAAAATTTGTGCAAGTTTTCGTATAAATTGGACTGGAAAAAGAGATGAGGATAAAAAGAAGGCGCAATATTATGATTCAGAGGAAATAGATGTCTATAAAAGAAAAGAGAAAAATAGAAGAGAAGGAAAATAGCAAGTTGTGTGATTTTTACATTATCGTAGGATCGGTGACGTCTCTGATGAGTGGGTAGCTGACACATAATTCCTGCCGCAGTGATATTGGTGATGTAATTCGGTGTGGAGTATACATTAACTTGCAGATGCTAACGATTGAAAGCAACGATAGAAAGATAACGAGAAATAAACTTGCGTTCGTGAGCTCCGTTATGTAGCAGAGAAATATCTATTTTTGATCTGATATGAAAATTATGATATATATACACATGCCTTAGTAACTGTAAATTAAATGTAATAATACCTTATCTGTGTAGATTTTAATGTCGTCGATGTCATAATTTTGCACAATTGTACTATATTCATTAACATCACCAAAGGTAATTTACAAAGATAATTTGCACATCCGTACTTCTTTCATTATCAAAATTGAGAGTGTGACCTCGATAAATGGGAACAAAGTTTCCTGACTGATAACATTAAATATTTTTTTTATAATTCTCTTATAAGTTCTATCATGTTTTTTACCTGAAAGAAATGACAAAATTCAAAAATATATATACATAAATGAACATAAATAAAAATGTCATTTGCGAAAAAAGGAAATATTCTTTAAAACATATTATAATGTTCATTATATACACATATAAAATCATAAAATTAAAAACGTTATTTAATAAATATAATTATTAATTATATATACAATAATACAGGATGCAACTTAAATTAGAAGTAAATGGTGAAAATTAAAAAGAATATTGCTCATACTTTTATCTCTCATACTATTTATTTTTAGTTTAAATTATTTAATTTAAAAAAATAGAAAAGTCGCTTACGAGTCATTTTATAACTATAATATAATAGCTAAATAACTGTAAAAATAGATATCGATGAAGGTTTTATAAATGTGTGCAAAATCATTATATCATCAATTTCATAATCTAAACTATGAGCTTGTTTCTAGTTTCGTATTGGCTCTGCACTACCGGTAATTTTGCTTAAATGCTTGCGTTTGATTATCGTATCATTCAACAATTATATTCGCAATGTTAAGTTAAATGTACGGTAATTATATCTCATGCACATGCATGTGCATATTGTAACAAAGAAAGTTTTTAGTAAAACTTTTTTTTCGATTTTCGATCGACGCCACGAGGGGTTCGCTTTCAACTTCTTCGACGCGACCGTGAATTTCCGTGCAAGAAAAAAAAAAGAAATGCGTATTTTGCGTCTGACAACAGAAAGAGAAGGTAGGGCAAGGGAGGCGTGCATCGCGTGCGAAACGTAATTTCTCCCTTTTTCGTGTGTTCTGTTACCATAAATGCGGAGAGAAAGACACTCGATGCACGGTGCGTACGAGAAACGATCGATGAGAATCGATAAGAGACTTCTGAAAAAAAAGAAAAAAAAACACCATATAGAATGGTTGACATGTAGCGCACGAAGCTTCGCAATTATTGTTTTCCCTTTCGCGAGCGCGAGCGTCTCTTGCTCCCCCATATATATTATTTGCATCGCGAGACTTTGTTCAACTTCATCGACCAAAACTGTTAAAGTATACCGTTAGCTCTTTAATACTTAATTGCCCTTCTTTCAACCCTCCCCCACCATTTTTCAACCACAATTATTACCGCAGCGCGTGTCTCGCGAATGCTAGGGAGGAGAATGCTGTTCATCTGAATAATTTTAAATGGACACGAAATGTTCCGGCGAACCATTTATCGAACTTTCGGAGAAGTTTTCGAGTCTCATGTCATTCGATCATAACACATAGAAGGATGCAATCGCACAATCAACACTTGGCCATCGCGCCAAAGTCGCGGAAGAGGAAGAAAGATAAATCCAATCAGACGCTTGCACCCAGAGCTCATTGGCCTAAGATCACGATATCCCGTAGCAAAACACGTGATGAATCTAATGATATCGAGAGAAGCTTACCACGATTCGATGAATGTTCTACAATTATCGATGCGAACGATTCCAACGTCATCGCCTGCGACATCGTCGAGCTCTTCTGCGAGAACAGTAACAATAGTAATGAAGAAAGGACGGCTTGTCCACGGATTTCCAGCTCGACGGAGCTGGAAGATGATGAAGTCGATGTGTGCTCCACATGCAAGGATTGCGTGGAGTGTCAATTGCAGCAGCAGGATAGCGTCATCGCTGCCGCGAAGATACGCAAGACTGAAGAGAACCTGATGAGAGACCAAGATGAAGAACTGGCGGAACATCTGGGTTATTATGAGAGTGACATCGGCGACGTAGAGACGGCCTTCACATCGAGCACAGTCGCCTCGACAGAGCATGAAAAAGCACCAATTCTCGTGGATCTAACCAGCGAGGAGTCTAAGCAAGTTACTTGGAAACAGACAATTTTAAAACGATTCAGCAAAGCCGAAGAAAGCTCAGAAATGTCGGGTGAGAACGTGATAATGAACAACGATATGTTACCTAAATAATCGTTGCCTAAATAATACATCGTTAATCTATAGCTGCGATATCGAATATATGTTCAAGTGTAGATAATATATTACCACAATATACGCTACGTTTAGAAACAATCGCATAAAATATAACTACCTTATCTTCGCAGAAAAATCAATTAGTACAAGTATGAATAAACCAGTCCAATCTTCATTATTTCTTCAACATACAGCTTTTAATTACCTGCACGTATAAAAAGAAGTTCATGCTTTTCATTCACGGTCATTCTCTAAGGAATATGGAATCTGAAGAAATATTTTAGTATAAAAAGTTTATATATCAAAAATATTTTTTATGGATTTTTTTAAAACATCTATTTTGAGAAATTAAAATTTTTGATACAACAAATTAAACTAGTGAAGTTTGATACTACAAACTAAATTAGTTAAAAATTAGATTAAATTAAATAAAAATCAATGAAAATTTCGTTCAAATCAATTTACATTTGTTGTCTCGATTAAATATTATAGTCTTTCAAAACATATATTGTTCGAAATCATGCTCATTTAATTTTATTCGCTTAGAAATAGCTTCTAAGAAGATGGTATGCTGAATTTCATTAATATAATTAAAACAAGTGGCTTTTTTGAAAGTAAAATTAAAATTAACATTTAAAACAAAAGACTATTTTTAAAAAAGATCTAATTAAAATATGTTCATTAAATGAGAATTTCTTTTAAAGTGATTCCGGACATTTTAGGGTAGCTATGTTCCTCTATCGTGTCAAAGATATCTAACTATAAATTCCGCTCTTTTCTAGAACCACGCATCATGATAGCCGACAGTTCTAGCAGATTGCAACGTGGTAGCACGGGCAGCAGTTTGGCGACCGCCTTAAGGGATCGTGGTCCTTGCGTGATCCCCGTGCAACCTAATCGCTCCCTACCGATCCGACCAGCGCCGCCGACACCGACGAGGTCAGCATCGATAGTAACGTTGCGAAAGACACGTTCGCCAATTCTCAAGTTGTCGAAATCCACAAGTTTGGACGTGGTCGAGTTGCAGACAAAAGTATCTCCGAGCAGCTCCTTGACGAACGAGTTGAACGAATTTCCTTTCGGACAGCAGGATGGAAATGGGAATGGAATGATGCTTACGGGCGAGTTCATCGATCGCTCGGACTACATTCTTCCAGACATGACTAATGTCATGCAGGTAACACTGAGCATTTCTTATTCTTTTTTCCCTTTCAAAAAGAAAATGATTATTTTCGAATATACTATATTTTTAATAAGAGAATTTCGATCCATAGACAATGCTTGCTTTTGATTAGTCAAATTTAACGTAGGTCATGTAGAGAACAATAATACCATAATGACAAATCAATATTGTTTCATAAGACCACCCTCTAGTAATTCTTTAATCCATAAATAATTTGATACATGTTGCATATTTAAATCATTTTTGTATGAAAATTTAAATATGCAACATGTATCAAATTATTTATGGATTAAAGAGTTACTAGAGGATGATCTTACGAAATAATATTGATTTGTCATTATAATTTATTGTTCTTTATATACCTACATTAAATTTGACTAATCAAAACCAAGCATTGTCTATGGATCGGAATTGGAAATTAACTATCAGGTTTAATTATGCAACGTTGTTGATATTGGCGATGATTCGCACATTATAGATTACGAAAGAGGTCAATAGCATTAAAAGAAAAAATAGCGAAGATCGGGACAAGGAATATGAGAAAGAAATTACCAAGGATATGAAGAAGCGGAGAAAATCCCATGAAGTTGATGCTGGTCATGTACGCGACGAACGCATCAAAAATATTTTAAAAGAATACTCCAAAACTTATTCCGGTAATTTGACCGACAAAGGAGAAAGAAAATTGCAGCAACATGTATTAGTGAGGCTGTGGGATTCTCGTCTCGGGATATCCGACAAAAGATACTCGTCACCGGTGGAGGTGTCAACAACGGAGCCGGAGGCAGAAAAGAAGGAAATTTGCAATAAAGTCGTGCCGCCTTTAAGACTGAAGAAGATTGTGCGTGAAGGTACAGTATTTAATGTATTCAATGTTTAATTAATATTTCTAAGGAGCAACATGAATAAATTTGTCAATATTTAATTTAGGTTATTTATCGAAATTTCTTGTACAAAGAAATTCTATCACGAGATACTTAATTGATTAATTTTCCAATCTATAATTTAATAAAAAAATATTTCACTCAATGCACTCAAGGGATGTAAGTTTCTTTATACATCGTTATCATTTGTTTATTTTTATCCTCAGTGAGCACCACTAATGAATATCGACATAATATCGAAGTGAACTCTGAGATAGGAAGCGAATCCAATTATCGCATTGTCACCGGCGCCACGCCACGTCCGGAATCTCCATCCGGATACTCCACTACTTCTTTCTGGAGCAATGAAGTCTCGGAGAACGAGCTCGAATCGTCGGACAACACGCGGGATAAGAGTCGGCGATCTTCGCCGAAGAGCGACGGCTACAAGATCAAGTACCGTCGTAACCGGTTGCGCCAGAAATTGCGGGAACTTCGCGGGAAAGCGCTGGAGCTCTCGCGGGAGATGACCGCGTGCAATAATGCCGCCGACATGAGTCCGCAGCGCAACACCCGGCTGCGGCAGATGATGAATTGCTATGAGAAGCAAATCGAGAACATCTCGAAGCTGCTGTGCAAGTTGTCCGCCTCTATTCCGGCGACGACCGACGACGTTGTTGTTGATCTTGACTATGAGAACGAGCTGAACGACGAGTGCACGTCAGCTGAGAAAACTGCTGTTGACAGTGATATCGAGCAAGTAAGTAGAATATGACAGAAATTGAAAATAAAATGCTCTTCTCAGAATAAAATAAAAGAGGATGTTAAAAAGAGATGATTTTGCTCGAAAAAGTATAAGAAAAGGAATATGTTTTTTGTAGATTTTGACTTCTTCAATACGATAAAGTGATTAAACAGGTTGATGAAAAGTCGTGATGTTTGGGAAATACCTCGAAAATTAAGCAAAATTATTGAAATTTGGATAAATATACCATATTTATGCTTAATTATTGAAATTTTTTCTAAACATTACAAACTTTTTGATTGTATCAC